>Ga0208315_1001185_pt1 | contig 14198 bp, 21 predicted proteins | sample MalvireepMed_215_FD_184239 | JGI IMG/M metagenome (GOLD analysis project Ga0208315, IMG submission 184239) | Marine viral communities from the Global Malaspina Expedition - Malaspina viral metaG DeepMed_215 (SPAdes) (version 2) | ecosystem: Environmental > Aquatic > Marine > Oceanic | place... | reverse complement strand
CTGTGTTGCTATCCTGAATAGTTTATCTAATATGCGTGCAATAGTTAGCACATCATTGTAATTTTCAGGGGTGATGCCATCAGGATATAGCTCTTTAAGAACTCTCCCTGACCTACCAAAAGAATCTCCATATGCAGCATTCTTCTCAGCAACTAACTCACCTATGGTTGATCCTAATTTTGAGTAATCAATCACTTTTTTGTCCCTCATCTTTAAATTCGTTATTGTATTTTTGCATTAATATCTTATCTAGTGAAGCAACATACTTTGAGAGTTTAGCGACGTTCTTCAACGCTAAATTCAACTCTTCCTCTGCTTCAACACAAGAGTTCCTAAGCTCTCCTATAACACGAAACAGACTATAGTAAGGTGCCTTATCTGGATTTATAACACTCTTCACTTTGCCATCTTTTCCCAATAAATGAGAACATCTTCAAAAATCATCTTGTGGATTTGTAAATCAACCCCTTTATAGCGTTCACGGTCCTCCTCATATTCAGTAAGAGATTTATCCACTCGATAAGAAAGAAAAGAGAGGGTGCCTCGGGCTGCTTTAGTCTTTATAGTATTATTCTTTCTCTCATATGCCAAGAACAAAGCACGGACGCGAGACTTCACTTCTTTTAAATAAACGATGATCTCAGTGTGGTGTGGATGCTCAATCATTTATCTCCTCTTATTTTAGGCAATTCACTCACACTTTTAAGAACATCCACTATCTCCTGCTTAGTCTCCTCAATACTAGCAATAACTGCTACCAGACTATTGCAGTCCTTCTTTTTAATATTATGCTGCATTAACTTACTACAGGCACCCTCAATGGTAGGATGATAACTTATAGTTACCCAGTAAGGTTGCCCTCCATCAGCAGTCCTCTTCCGCTTTGGAATGATTTGTTCCTCCAGCATAAAGTTATACTTGTCTGCTGATATTTTGTACTTGCCAATAACAATTTCCATGTTACTTCTTCTCCAGTCTGTAAGCAATCCAACGTTTGCGACCTTCCTTATTTCTGTTTCTCTTTTCATGTCGGTAGGTGAAAGTCTTTAATGTTCCACGATCACCCTTCTTCATCTTTGTCAGATGCTCTTCCGCATCACTTTCGTCACGGAAATAACCATAAATAAGTCTACCTTTCATACTACTCCTTAGATTGAAAAAGTGGCTCCCAGGGTAGGGCTTGAACCTACAACCTACGGATTAACAGTCCGACGCTCTACCGATTGAGCTACCTGGGACAATTCACCTATTATACAGACTTCTGCCTATTGGGCAAGCTTATAATCTCTAATTCTCCAGATTTCGTAATTCTAGGACTATACATTCTTCCAAGCCTTGTGGGCTTTTTATTGGTTAGCAAGGCTTCAGCAGTCTTAACTGCCACATCATTTTTAATGAAGCGGGCAATGTTTCTTGCACCATACTCCTCAGAGTATGAATTTTCTATTATGTAATTTAACAAAGGATTAGTCTTCCGTATGGGGATATTTTTCAACTCTAATGCCGCTATCTGTTTTGCGTTGTCTTTTGTTAGAGGGTTAAAGAATATGAAGTTATCAATTCTATTTAAAAACTCGGGACTGAACTTCTTCTTCACCATTTTTAGGATCTGTCCTTGGCTTTCCTTATAAGTTAAAGTTTTATTTGCAAATCCCAATACCTTCTCGTAATCAAGTTTCGACATGCCTTCATTACTGGTAAATATAAAAAGGGACTTGCTAAAATCTAAGACCCTACCATTATTATCCGTAACAGTGCCGTCGTCTAACAAGGATAGTAAAAAGTTCATGAACCTTGGATGAGCTTTCTCTATCTCATCAAATAACAGAACCCACTGATTAGATTTTTCTGCCATTTCAGCCATGATACTCTTATCTGTATAACCTACGTATCCTGGAGTTGCACCAATCAACTTAGAATATTCATGCCCACTAGAATATTCAGAACAGTTGATCTTATAAAAATTACCTGAATAGCATTTCCCTACAACCTTAGATAATGCTGTCTTACCTACACCAGTAGGGCCTATAAAGAATAGGGATCCCATACTAAAAAGGTTAGAGGCAATCAACTTTACATTCTTTATAACTGACTCAATTGCCTCATCTTGGCCTATAATGTTTTTCTTCAACGTAGCTTCCAGCTTCAGTACACTTGATAAAGAACCTAATCCTAAGATACTATTCTTACCACTAGAATTAATAGGTGAATTATCCATCTCTTCTATGGATTCACCCACATTTTTAAGAAACTCTTCAAATATTGCTTTGTCTGCCTTATTAACCTGCATTATTTCTAAGAACAACTCTGAGTTAATATCATTACATATAACATCCAAGGAAAAAGGTGGATAAAGACCAACAATACATTCGTAGACACTTCTATAAACTATATCATGATCTTCCTCATCTTCCTTATTAATAATCTCCTTCAAATTATCTACATCAACAATAAAAGTGTTAATCAAAAAGTCTATGTAGCTTGGAATTTCAAGAGGAACCTCGGAAGAATTAATCTTCTTTTTTAAGGCCAAATGAAGCTCCTGTAACTTTCTAGGTGGGTATTTCTTGATAAGAAGAATGGCATCCAGTACTGGACAAACTACTTTATAAGGAATTTTTTTACTATCCATCTAATTTTTCCGTCAATTTGGACAAACTATCAAAATTTAAAACAACATCCGACCGGCTATCATCATTTACTTTAATGCCCATCTTAACGAATAGATCCACCAGCTTAATTGCTGCGTTCTTAGAACCTTGGGCAATCTTCAGACATTCTACCATACCTCTCTTCGAATCGCCATCCTCAGGATCATTTTCTACCCTAGTTTTGAAAAAATCGTAGGTATCTAAGGCTTTATCCCTATCACTTTTTGCCTCGTCCAGTATATTTTTTGCTATTTTTTGAAGTCGGTTTGCGTCGAATACTGGTTTCTTCAATATGTAAGTCTTCGGCATAATCTATATCCTCCTCGAAATTATCGTTATTCTTATCTCGGGAGCCCTTCCTCTTATATCTAGGTCGGTCCCAATCTCGTTCTTTACGAAACGTTCTTCCCATTGCTTATATCTTTTATATCTTTAAGAGCTTTTTGAGACTTTTCTTCTCTTTCGTCGTTTCTTTCTTGTATCACTCTGTATACCCTCCCTAACTCGGTCCTTGTAAGGAAGGACGAAGCTAAGTCCATACCTGGATAATAACAAATAAGTGAGCATAATAAATTTATAACACCATCAATAATACTCATAAAAAAGTAGACAATAAACTTTAAATAACTCATTTTATAAAGTAGAAGGACTTAGACCATGCCTCTTTAAAGATTTAAATACAATGCCATCTTTGGGATATGTAATTCTAAATTCATGATGATGATCGTCCCAATACATTTTTGATGACTTAGGGTGCTTTTCTGATAAGTCCCATATCAAATTATATGTCGCACACTTCTCATAATAGGACAAAAACTCCTTAGATACCTGCCCCTCACTCAGTATGTCCTTAACTTTAAAAGAAGAAGGCAAATCGTTCAAATAAAATTGTAACTGAGCTTCTGTAATATACAGATCTCCATGATCCAAATGAATCGGAATTCTAAAATTATCCATAGTATTTCCAACGGGATTAACCATTAGTCCACTATTATTATTTAGGCAGTTAAGCAGCATACTACTACTTCTTTTTATCGTTCTTAAACTCTTCAAATGCCTCTTCTCTTGTTAAACCTCGATTCATTTGAACCTTGGTACGTCTAAAATGATATCCTGCATCCTTATATTCTTGAATATTTTCATATAAGAAAGACGAATTTTTATCAGAGGAAACTCCTAAATTATCCTTAATCTTATCCTTATCAAACGCCTTCTTAAAAGCATTTTCCAAAAATTTACTTAGCCTATCTGCTACACTGTTCATAGTCCTAAAACCTCCCTAATACTATTAAAGTCCGACAAGCTAGTATCTTTTAGGTACTTATCAAAATCTTTTAAATTTTGGAACTTCTTACCGCCGCAGGAATACCAAGAACCCTTCTTCTCAAGAAGACCGTCTTCCATCAAACACTTTAGTAGTCCATAATCTAATACCAGACCCTCATCAAACAAAAGCTTAAATTCACAGTCCCTGTCTGGTTTTGTGATCTTATTCTTAGTTGCTCTAATCTTACCCTTGATACCTATGCTAACTCCAGCTTCATCTTTAACATAATCACTCTTACTAAATGAACATTCCAAATTAATTGCCAAGTAATATTCCAATGCCTTACCCCCAGCAGCTAGGGTCTTAGGACTTCCATACATCACACCCACTTTATGCCTAATTTGGTTAATAATCAATAGGGCAACGTTCTGCTTATAAACTAAAGCATTCAATTTTCTCAGGCCCGCCCCTATAGACTTTGCTCTGACTGCCCCTTGCATGTTATTACCATCAAAACCCTCCGCTTCATGTTCAGCCTTAGAAGGAGATACGGCAATACTATCATAAAGAACTACAATGGGAGTATCTTTATCATCCTCTCTTATTGCCGCCACAACGTCCGCAATAGCCTTAAAACAGTCCTCGACAGTGTTAGGCTCCACAACTAAAAGCTTATCAGAATCAATGCCTAGGCTTACTGCGAAGTCCTTATTATACGTAGTTTCACTATCAATCAGTATAGTGTGGTATCCTTTCTTTTGAGCCTGAGCTAAAACACAAGTGCCGAACACCGTCTTAGCTGTAGAGTGTTCACCAAAGAACTGAGTTATCTGACCTACAGGGACTCCTCCCGTGTACTTTCCAGACATTACCTTATTTAAAGCATATGAACCTGTTGGTACAAAGACAGTATCAGATTTTTCCGAAAGGATTCTAAACCCTACTCCTGACAGTTTCTTAATTAAATCTTCTGTATCCATAAAATTACCATTCGCCTGTGGACCCAAATCCCCCTGTCCCTCTCTGTGTTTCACTAAGTGCATTTACTTCCTCTACTCCTGGAAAATGTGTTTTCCTCACTATTAACTGTCCTACCCTACTCCCCTTCAGCAGAGTTTTACTGCCGGGGGTAATTTTTGATAAGAGCAATTTAATCTCTCCTCTGTAATCCTGATCTATAATACCTACCCCATTGGCAAGCATTATACCATCCTTCCCGAAAGAACTTCTTGCATATAACTCAACATGATACCATGGAGGAGGCTCTATACTCAAACCCGTCTTCACAGTAATTACGCATCCCTGATACAAGGTTACATCTTCCACTGAATAAATGTCGTACCCCACAGAGCCGTGGGTTTTCCGTTCAGGTAATCTTGCCAAGGAGTGAAGTTTTTTTATCTTTAGATTTGTTGTTAGATCTAGCATCTTCTTTGCTTAAACCCTTAATGTATGTTATTTTTGCCAAGTCCCAAAAAGGAGTAATTACTAGTAAAAGTACAAAAATTAACCACTCGTACCAATATACTCCAAGCCCTACTTTTAAGGCATATAGCAAGTAAATTAAATATAAAGTTGTCATATCATATTATAGTTCAAACTTCTTCTTTTTTCATCCAAAAATCTACCATTTCGTTCACCATAGAATCAAATGTATATTCAGGTTCCCAACCTAGTTTCTCTCTAATTTCGGAAGAATCCCCCCTCAAGTAGTTCAATTCTTGAGGTCTAAAATACCTAGCATCAACTTCGACGTAATCTTTATAATTGAGTCCTAAAATCTTGAAAGTAATATCACACATCTCACGAATAGTTCTGCTTTCCCCAGTAGCAACAGTCCAGTCATCAGGAGTGTCATGGTTTAAAATCATATGCATAGCCCTAACATAGTCCTTAGAATGACCCCAATCCCTAGAAGCGTCAAGATTTCCTAAAGCCAGTTTGTCTTGTCTCCCTTTGTATATTGCTACGGCTCCCTTAACTATTTTATTAGTAACAAAATTTGATCCACGCCTAGGAGACTCATGATTAAACAAAATACCATTACAAGTATGCATATCATATGCTTTTCTATAATGCCTCATCAGATTGTAACCTAATACTTTAGCACATCCATATGAAGAAGTAGGAGACATAAGAGTAGTTTTTCTTTGATACCCATCTTCATCAACAGAGTTACCAAACATCTCTGATGAGCTAGCTTGATATATTTTAGACTCAGGAGACATCTTTCTAAGAACTTCCAAAAGATTTAAAACACCAATGCCGTTCGTCTGGAGCGTGTATTGAGGGACATCAAAACTTACCCTAACATGGCTCTGAGCACCTAAGTTATAAACCTCATCAATTTTCCAAGGTTTTTGATTCAGTATATTAGTGACTACCTCATGCAGAGATCCTGGGTCCGTTAAATCTCCATAATGCGTGGTAACATCTAAACCCTGAATACGGCTGTCTTGGTTCTCAGAAACAGAATTTCTTCTAACTACTCCATGAACGATGTATCCTTTGGATAATAAATACTCAGCCAAATAACTCCCGTCTTGCCCCGATATCCCCGTTATTAATGCTACTTTCTTATTCATGATTTATTATAGTCCTTATTTAAAAAAACCTTATCCCCTTCTGAGGTATAATAGTACAAACCCTCTTTTCCAGGGAAGGTCATAGCTCTAATTAAATTAGTTATATCCCGCTTCTCATCCAACATTTTTCTAGTGTACAATGAATTAGGTTTCTTAGAAACCGATTTAACTGAATATTGCCCTCTCAGCAAGTTAAAAAAGTGTTCAACAAACATTTCATAAAGCACCTCCATCCCCTCTTCAAAAAGACTGTGGGCCGTGGAATCTTTAGCTATAGGAAATTTTCGACAGGCAATAACTGGACCAGTATCTAAACCTTTATCAATTTCATGCAAGGTTATTCCTGTTTCCTTTTCCCCGTTAATAATAACCCAACTAAAAATCCCTACTCCTCGGTACTTTGGGAGGAGTCCTCCGTGAAAGTTATAACACCTTCTTTGACTTATAAAATCTTCTTTCAAAATAGTGTCATACATAACACAGATTAAAATATCAGAATCCTGAATATTTTCACAAAACTCATAACCGTTAGGCATGTGGGCTTTGGCATACTCTATACACTTATCCCCAACTGATCGTGACGAGGCTATGTGGACTTGCTTCATACTTTAAACACTTCCATTTTTCTTAAATCAGGCCAGTCTTCCCAAACCCACTGTCGAGGAGTCCTGTCCTTTGCTTCCTCTAACTTATTTATTCCTTTTTGTGCAGTCTCGGGGGTCATATAATAATGATATCCTATACTACTAATGTTTTGCTCTCTCCAAAGCTTATTAGGATCTCTACCATCATACGACATCCTCTTTAGCTCTTCAGCAGCCTCTTTGTCGTCCGTTAATATCATCCCTCCTCTACCAAGACTAAGATGCTTTTGAAATTGAAAACTTAGACACATAAAAGTATTTGAGATATAACCACCCTCCTTCCAATAAACTGCTGCATCTATAATATTAGTATTACGAATGGTGTAATAATCTCGCCACTCTGATTCATCCCAGTCCCACTCAAGATCTAATTTTTCTCCTAAAAAGGGAATAGAGATATAGGTTCTAGTGGGGAAGGCTATTGAATCAGGTTTAAGATATCTTAAGCACAACTCAATAGCGTGAGTACAACTATCCACAGCAACAGCGTATGGAGACCCGTAGAACTCTGCGATCTCTTCTTCAAACTTGTTTACAAAACTAAAACTCATAATATGATCCACCCTGGCTGGTATATCTCAGACAGATCGTAATCAAATGCGTCTCCCAACCATTTTTTTGGAGCAATAACTATTTTATCCTTATTCGGATTGAGCCAAGCTCCCCACCAACTAAAAGAACTATTTGCTATTATATGATGGTCGCACAAAGCCATTCGTTGGAGATCCTCTTCCGCACTTTCAGCTAACGAAACCTGTGTATTAGATAAATCAAACCATTCCAAACACCACTCCTTATCATCAGTAATTACCAAAAAATTATATCCTTCAAATTCTTTCATGGCTTTATGGTAATAATCCATGCTGCATATTGGGTGATATTCTGGCTTGCTTAAATAATCACCTCTTCTTACATGAATACTAACAGTTTTCTTAGGAACTTTAAACTCTGTAGGGTCTCTAAAAGTAAATTCTTTTCTAATCTCTTCTTTATACTCTCTAAAATACTTTTCAGACTGAAAATACCCATAAAGAGTTTGGTGTTGTACTTCTGGTATTGTATTATAATGAGATCCAAAATGCAGACGTTGTTGACACCACCGAGTACATTCGTGTTGAGGAGCCTCATCGTATAAAGGACCATGAGTTCCAGTTTGTAGGGCCGAAAGTTTGAAAATTTCACGCAAACCATTGGATCTTAAAGCATTACTTACATGAGGAGGTCTTGGTGGGTAATAATAATCAGTCTTCATCTTTAATGCGTGAGTATACCCTGCGGCATACTGAAACATTTGATTTGCTAACCCTCCACCTACATCGGCATGACTAATCATCTTCTAAAAATACCTTATCGTTTTTTTGTCCTGTGTAAGGACCAGTTTTGTATTCATAAACTAAAGTATTATCTTGTAGAATTTCGTAAGTATGACCTCCTTCTAAAGTAAACGAAGAATCCCCAGCCTCAAGGATATAGCTTTCTAATAATTCTCCATCAGTATCAAAGAAAAATACTTTAACGCTGCCCTTAATCACCACCCAACTCTCTTGTGCAATTACCGTAGTAAAGGAGGAGTCTTTCCATATGTGCTGATGAGGACGAAAAGTGTGTCCTTCTTCAAGACGTAAAAAAGAGCATTGAATAAAATTATCGTTATTAACAAGCTGTGTTCGGCCCTCCTCAAAATCATCTTTACGATAAACCATATGAAGCAGCTTATCTTCAATTTTAGAATATATTTTATTCATGATTTATCATAGTCCTCATTTAAAAAATTAGAATTCTTTCTTTATACCACTCATAAGTTTTTCTAAGCCCCTCCTCAAGAGGAGTAAACTTAAACTCTGGGAATAGCTCTTTAAACCTATCATTAGACCCATCCTTTCTATATTGTCCATCAAGATTACCATTAAAATCAAGAGACACATCCTTTCCCATTATATCCTTGCAAATAGTAACAATCTCAGAAATACTATTCTGCAAATCAGGGGCAACAATTATAGGAATATCACTATGATGTTTTTCTAACAGAAGAGGTAACGCTTTACATAAATCATCAACAAACAAAGCCTGTCTTAAAGGCTTACCAGTCCCCCAAATTTCTACAGTGCCGTTAGTATCAGCTTCATGTAATTTTTTAATAGTTGCAGGGATGAAATGAGATTTTTGTGGATCAAAGTGATCATCTGGTCCGTACAAATTAGAAGGACAGAAACAAGAATAATCTAATCCATACTGTTTCCTATAAGATAAAATGTGAACATAAAGAGCCCTTTTAGAATACCCGTAGGCTCCATTAGTTTCAGCGGGAGGACCATCACAAATATTTCCCTCAGAAAAAGGATAATGATCTACTACATTTGGAAAGGCACAGGTACTTAAAGAAGCCAGTAATCTTTTTATCCCAGCTTTATAACAAGCATGAACTACATTAGTGTTCATCATAATGTTTTGATAAAAGAACTCGGCTGGCTTCTCAGCATTATCCTTAATCCCCCCTACCCTTGCAGCTAAATGAATAACAGCATCAGGTTTGATCTTCTTAAATGTAGCCAAACAATCATCATAAGACAACAAATCAACGTCAGAAGAGGACAAGTAAACCCAATCAGGTTTAATTAATTGTAAGCGTTTTCCAACAAATCCGCTCCCTCCAGTCACCAATACTTTCATATCAAACCCTTAACTATGTCACAAATACGTTTAATATCATCTTCGGAAAGGAGATGATGATTAGGAAGATACATTCCATGCTTCCTCAGTTTATCTGCATTTCTTAAAGGGGTTTCCCCATATGCTTTTACATAGAAAGGTTGAACCCCCATAGACCCGCAAATCAAAGGGCGCACTTCTATATTTTCTTTTTGCAGAGCCTTAACTATTTGTTCTCTATTTTTACTAACAACAGGATAAGCAAAATTAGAAACAAAATTTCTCTCATCTATAGTAACACCAAAACTCTCATTATAAAGAGCAAAGTTTTTATTCCTTACTTCAACAATTTGTTCTAACTTATCCAGTTGTTTCAATCCGATAAATGCTTGAAGATCAGTAGACCGCACATTAAAACCTGCATGGTAAAAAGTATATAAAGAATCGAACTCAGTAACCTTCCACTTTTTTCTACTACGTTCCTGATCGTCGGGTGTCCAATCTCGGTCCCAACCGTGGCTTCTAATAGATTTTAGAATCTTATCATAGCGAGGATTAGAAGTACAAACCATCCCTCCTTCAATCGTAGAAATATGATGTCCGAAATAAGTAGAAAAGGTAGACATTTCTCCAAAGGTTCCCAGCTTTTGTCCTCTATACTCAGATCCTAGAGCCTCACAGCAATCTTCTAAAAGTATAACATCATGAACTCTACACAATTCTTGAATCTTTTTCATATCAGGGACAAGACCCAATACGGGGACTACTATTAACGCAGAGGCCCGGTCCCTATATTTAGAACCATTTCTTTCTACTCTTAGAACTCCCTCTTCTAAAATAGTTTTAAGCTTTCCTACATGAATAGAATAATCTTGTAAATTACAATCACACAAAATAGGTCTTAACCCAAGTTGCATAATAGGAGCTACATCTGTTGCCCATGAAACAGCAGGAACAATCACGGAATCACCCTTTTTCAAGTCTCCGCTTTCTAATAGAGTGGCTAACATTAAAAGATTAGCTGATGATCCTGAATTTACAAATGTAGAATGATCCACATCAAGATACGAACTCCACTTATCTTCGTATTCTTTTGTGAGAGGACCTTTGGTCAATCGGGGGTATGTTTTGAGCCACTCGATCAATTGATCTATATCTTGGTTGTCTATAGTAGCTTCTGCTAGTTTTATCATTACACCGTTGATCTTAAAATAGAGGAAGGTAATTGTCCCTGCCCCATACTATGCTCGAACTTAACAACGCCACCAGCAGGATTGAAAGGTATATTCAAAAGGTTTCTAACCTCTGATTCTAACTTTTCTCTCTGGGATACAAGCTCTTCGGAAGTTATATAATCAGTCCATACATAGGCACTATAACCACCATCTGGATCTCCCTTATAATAGTCGGGGTCCTCTAAATAATTCAAATCTTTTTGGTACAATTTATCCCCCGTGCGGGGTTGAGTATATACATAATGATCTTCTTTTTTAATGGCCTCATCAAAGTAGGGAGAGCCTGGGTACGTGGTTATGATGGTGCAATCAAAATCATCTGGTTTGGTTTCAAGCAACCAATTCTTCGTATTCTCTATAGTTTCCTTACTCTCTCCAGCATGACCGATGGACATAAGAGCTTTCACTTTTAATCCGGCATTCTTAGCGTACTGCATACACATAGTATTAGCAGCCACGTCAGCATTCTTTTCTATGTTGGTCAGGATATGCTCGTCACCAGACTCAAATCCAGTTAAAAGCCATCGGAATCCTGCTGCGTACATTAGGTCCGCTTGCCTTTGAGTGAATAATTCAGCCTTTACAAATCCTCTAAACATAAACTGTTCATTAACTTCTTTTTGTAAGACAACCAACTTCTCTAAAAGAGATTCCCACTCTTTACTTACATTTAACTCATCGTCATAGAACATAAAACCAGTAAATCCATAAGTATCATATAGATGACGAGCCTCGTCCACCACAGAATCAGATGATCGAGTACGAATTTTTCTTAAGAAAGGAGAATTTCTACCACCGCAAAAAGTACATCTGAAGGGGCACCCCAATTGGCATATTAAACTTGTAGCTTTAACCCCCTCAATACTGTAATGATAAGAGTCCATATCCACTAAATGCCGAGCAGGAAGAGGAAGAGCCTCTAGCTCATCATTAGTAAGAAATAACCCCCCTCTAGGAACGTCAGCATCTACTATACCCCTATCAATTTCGAGAGCTTCAAAAATAGCTTTCTCTCCATCACCCGCAACCAAAACATCGAAATGATTTAGTAACTCTTCAATATCTCTTGTAGCCCTACCCGGAACTTTCTCTTTTTTTATAGCAGAATTCATAAGAGAGATGTGGGTGCCCCCTAAGATAATTTTGGCTTCTGGGGCTAACTCTCGTATCTTCTTAGCTATAGTGAAAGCAAAAGGCACTTGGGGGGTGGTAGCTGTTATACCAAAGGTTTTAACAGTGGGGTTATTCCTTATATATACTTCTAAAACCTCTTCGCCTTCCGCTACTCCAGCTAAATCCAGAAAATCAACTCGGTATCCTTTATGTTCTAGAGCAGCAGCTACTTTCAATACACCTATATGCAGAAAGACCCTCTCATCTAATAAAAAGGGGGAAGGGGGAGTAATTAGACAGATCTGTTTACACAATTCAAAAGACGTGTTATTCCCCCATTTGTTCTTACTATCAGCCATATTTAACTTTCCCCTTATATATACTTTAGTATATTATGGTATAACCAATCTTCTGTAATAGCGTACTCTTTAAATTTTTCAAAGTTACTACGGACAGCAGGTAACCTAACAGAATAGAAGTCCTCATTAAGTTTAGGCAGTATATCTAGAATCTGTTTTTCAGTTTCAATTTGTATGATGCCCCGAACATCAAAGTAATCTCCAATATTAGGGCAACCATAATAAATAGGGATTGTACCAGTAGCGAAACAATCTACTATTTTTTCAGTAAAATAATTTTCCCTTTTTACATTCTCTATCACTAAAGAAAAATGATAATCAACTAAAGCCTCCTCCTTTTTCTCTATTGGATGGTCGGACCCATTCCCGAAAAGATCTAAATCTTCTAGTTTTTTATCGGCTACAGAGTGTCTAAGCCGATGTCCCTCTAAAGCCTTCTTATGTGAATAAATTAAAGAGACATTTTTACATTTATTATATACTTCATAATTTTCCTCGTCAATCCAACAACCGCCATATATACTTTTTTTGGTTTTATCAGGATACTTCTCTAAAATCTCTTTATCATGGGTTATAATAAAATCAAAATTATTTATGTATTTTCCAATCTCGGCGTGAGTTAGGGGGTTAACATCCCTAGACTCAAGCAACCAACCCACTTTATGTTTAGAATTAATTTGTGAAGGTACGTGAGAATTTAAATAAACATCAGTAAACAATGTAATACCATCCCAGCTAAGTTGGTCTCTTACATAAGATATATTTTTAGAAGTCTTTCCATGAACCGATATTGGAATATGTCTAAAAGCGTTATCAAATAAATTAATCTTCATATAACTCTCTCTTGTGATTGATCAATTCTAATTTCTGATTATAGGGGAGTGCAAAAAAAGAATTATGGATATCTGCCATTCTAATAAAATTATCGGTGAAACCTTGTTGGCTCTCGTGATAGCAATGATAAACAGTAGCTTCCTTTGCATAAGTGGCGTTGCCTACATGACAAGCGGCAATTGAATCTACCGTGGAAAAACAGCTTTCGAGCTTAACCCAAAACATAGAATCTTCAGGGCCATACCCCCAAAACAACTCAGAATCATAACCACCAACCTTATCATATAGTTTCTTTGGGACAACTACGCACCCACCTGGGGCACCTGCCTTTGGATAGGTGACCGTCTGTTGTTCAAGATCTAAAAACTCATCAGAACCAAGAATTATCTCCGTACTCTCTTGGTTCAAATTGGATACTCTCTTTCCAGAATAGGGTTGCAGCCAAGTATTTGATGAAGCTAAGTTAGAGATGGTTTCAGAAATAAAATCCTCAGTAACTAAGAGATCACAATCAGTGAACATCAACCACTCTGCGGTTGGACTCAGATACCTGCAAGGCAGATCAAAGGACAATGCCCTGGAGAACATGCCATGCTGCTTGGGAAATAAAGGGCAGCAAACCAGTATGGCACCTAGCTTATTGCATTGCTCTTCCAACTCAGGGGACTCATTAAAACTCGTACAAACCAAATTATATTTGATGTCCGCATGTCTTAAAGAGCGATCCAAATACAATAAAGCTTTTACAGCAAACTTATCCCTGTTATAAGTAGGAACAAAAACATCTAATATAGATTCATCATCATAACTACCACTTCTTTTTATATTTTGAAATAGAAGAGGGTAGTCAATTTTATTGTT
>Ga0208315_1001182_pt1 | contig 14240 bp, 6 predicted proteins | sample MalvireepMed_215_FD_184239 | JGI IMG/M metagenome (GOLD analysis project Ga0208315, IMG submission 184239) | Marine viral communities from the Global Malaspina Expedition - Malaspina viral metaG DeepMed_215 (SPAdes) (version 2) | ecosystem: Environmental > Aquatic > Marine > Oceanic | place... | reverse complement strand
CTGGAGTCGACGATCAGCGTGCGGATTTCCTTGGCCAGCCGGTCGCTGTTCTGCGCCAGCAGACGCACTTCCTCGGCCACCACGGCGAAGCCGCTGCCGTGCTCGCCGGCCCGCGCCGCCTCCACCGAGGCGTTCAGCGCCAGAATATTGGTCTGAAAGGCGATCCCTTCGATGGACCCGACAATCTGCTCAATGCGCTGGGAGCGCGTTTCGATCAGCCCCATGGTGTCCACCACCCGTGCCACCGCGTCGCCGCCGCGGGCCGCCACGCCGCCGGCATCGCCGGCCAGCCGGTGGGCCTGGTCGGCGTGCTCGTCGTTGTCTTTCACGGTGGCGGTGAGCTGTTCCATGCTGGCGGAGGTTTCCACCAGCGACGCGGACAGTTGTTGAAAGCGGGTGGAAAGATCGGTGTTGCCCCGTGTGGTTTCCACCGCCGCGTCCTGAATCCGTTCGCTGCTGGTGCGCACCTGCCCGACGATGGCGGCCAGGCTGCCCTGCATGCGCGCCAGGCCGGCGTAGAGGCGCCCGATATCGTTGTTGCCGCGTGGCGGAATCGCCTCGGACAGGTCGCCGTCGGCGATCCGGTCCAGGTGCCCGATCACGTTGCGCAGGGGCCGGATCACGTTCACCGTGACCCCCCACAACACCGCCGCGACCATCAGAAGGGCGGCGAGCACCGCCGCCACCATGGCGGCGTCCAGCCGTTGCACGCGCCGGTCGAAACGCGACACCAGCGCATTGGCGGCGGCCCGTGAATCGGCCAGAAAAGCGTCCGCGGCGTTGATAAAATCCTGGCTCATGCCGTTGAGCCGCGAGCGCCCGGAGCGGTAGCCGGCGAAGTCGCCCTCACGGAGCAGCACCAGTTGCAGCCGCAGGCCCACGTCCGTGAGCCGGTCCATGGCGTCGGACAGCGGCACCACGGCCTGCATCGCCGCGCCTTCGCCGGTCATCGCCAGGAAGTTTTCAAAATGCCGCTGTGCCTGTTCGATGAACGCCGCCGCCTGATCCAGCACCGGCCCGGGTTCATCAAAGGACGGCACCCGCACCAGCTCAGCGGCGCGGTCCATGGCCACCTGCGCCTGCAGCAGGTTGATATAGGTACGCTGCAAGGCGCCCGCCCGCTCCACATGGGTCTGATTCAACGTCTCGAACGATTGCCGGCTCTGGTGGCTGGTGTAAATGCTCAGCCCGCCGATCAGCAGAATAATCACACTGAACGCCAGCAGCACCAGGCTCCAACTCGTCTTCACCGTCATGTTGTTAAGCCGATTCATTGGCTTTCCCCCAGCTCATGAACAATGGCTGGAAAGGCTAGCCGCAAACCATGAAGGAAAGACGACAAAGTGACTTTTTGTTGTTTTAAATCAATGTTTTAGCTCTGAAAACCAAACTCTGAAAATTGATAAAAAAGCGGAAAGAGTATCGGCCAGAGTTCTCATTTCTTTAGAAAAAGCAAAAAGTTTTCGCGAACCTTTCTACGGAGCCGGGTTTGTGCGAGCGGGCCTCGCCCGCGAAAGGGAGCGAAGCTCCCGGCAGGATCCCAGAGACATCTCCAACGTCAGCACCAACAACGTCTCTGGCATCCCGCCGGCCGGCGTTGCCGGCCTTTCGCTTGCAGGCAAGCTCCCACACTTAGTTGCAGCCGTCGGCGTTGTCGTAATCACCGTCCACCACGGTGTTGATCCACTGCCGCATCAGGGCGGTGGCGCCGTCGTGGGCGACGCTGCGCGCGATCGGCGGCATCATCCGTTGCGGGTCGTTTTCCGCTTCCATGCGGCAGGAGACGATGGAATCGTCGCTGCTGCCCGGCACCACCACGTGCTGGCGGCCGCAGGACCCGCCGCCGGTGGCGGTGGGCTTCTTGCAGATGCCGTAACCCGCGTCTACCGCGCGGAACACATCCAGGTAGTAGCCGGTATTGGAGGCCGCGCCTTTGTCGTTATGGCAGTGCTGGCAGTTCACTTCCAGATAGGCGCGCAGGCGGTGCTCGATGTCCGCCGGTGAGTTGGCGGTGTCGCCGCCGTCGCCGGGCACGTTCCAGCGCGGCAGCCGCTCCACGTTGGTGGCCACGCCCTGCCCGTCCAGTTCCAGCTCCGGAGCGCCGGCCAGCAGGCCCTGGTCGACCCAGTACTGCAGCTGGTTGACGCGCGGGAAGCCGGCCTGACCGGCGGTGCCCATGAAGCTGCTTTCCGGCTGGTAGGCGCGGTTCAGGTTGCGCGGCTTGGGGCCGATCGGCGCGCTGCCGGCGGGCCGGTCGTCGTTGCCGTGGCAGGTGATGCACTGGTTGGCGTTGGGCACCGAATAGCTGTCGGTGGACCCGGTGATCAAGGTGCCGGTATCGGCGTCGCGGAAGTGCCAGCTCGCCGCGCGGCTGCCGCCGCCGGGAGTCAGCACCGCCACCGGCTCACCCTGGTCGTTCTGCTCCCAGATGTAGGGCAGCCCGGCCCAGAACGCCTTGCCGCTCTGGCTCACTCTCTTGATCAGCAGCCGGGTTTCCACCAGCGCTTCGCTGTTGTTGGCTTCATCGGTGAAGGCGAAGGTCTTGGCGATCACCGTGCCCACCGGGAAGTCGATGGTGCCGTTCACGTTGTTGCCGCCCTGCCCGTCGCGGTAAACCGCCTGTTCGCCCGGGGGCACGAACAGCACCCGGTACTTGGTGGCGTGGTCGGAGAACAGTTTGCTGTTGAGCACGTAGGGCACGCCGCCTTCGTGGGGCAGGCTGCGCGGGTCGTCCGCTTCGGCGAACAGGTTGTACTGGGACAACAGCGGGCAATCCACCTCGAAGGCCGCGCGGTTGATCTCGCCCTCTTCCACTTCCGCCTCGCAGAGATGCGCGATGTATTCCTCGGAGGCGGCCGGGTCGAAGTCGCCGCTGGGCTCGAACGGCGGAATCTCCACTCTCGGCAGGGACGGCAACACGCTGCCGAAACGGGCCTGGCAGTCGTGGTCGGACAGGTTGGTGTCCGACGGGAAGTTGAGCAGGCCGCCGACGATATCCAGCAGGCCGCCGGGGGTGAGGATGGACAGGTCCTGGTCGACCAGGCCGATCACCAGTTCCAGGCCGTCGGTGCCGTGGAAATTCAGGTAGGGCGCGCTGTCGTCGGACAGTTCGTTGTCATGGATACAGGAACCCCAGCGCGGCAGCTTGCGGTTGCCCTGGTCGTCGAACTTGTAGGCGTTGTAGTGGCAGGACGGGTTGGGATGCTGGTTGGTGTGCAGCGGCTTGCCGTGCTCATCCTGGGGTACCGGGTTGCCCTGGGCGTCCACCGGATAGGGGCAGTCCTCGTCCAGCTCGTCACGCAGGCCGTCCCAGATGATGTGCGCGCCCTTACCCAGGTTGGCCAGGTTCTGCAGGCTGGAGAGCAACTGCGCCGGGTCGTTGATGGTGGGCAGGTTCTTCAGGCCGATCAAGGTCGGCAGCACGCTTTCGATTTCCCCGTTGAGGGTCTTCTCCAGATCCGGCGGCGGCAGGTCGTAGCCGGAATTGCGCATCACGTTGTCGTGGATGTGCAGCCCTTCGGTGTAGGGGTCGAGTTTTTTGTCGGCGGTGCCGCCGGGGCCGTCAATCAGTTCATAGCTGATATAGAGCACCGCGGCGGTGCTGTGGTCCTCGAAAACATTATCCACCACCTCGATGTTGTCGTAGCCGAGGGTGATAAAGCCGACGCCGCGCGGCACCACCGACACCAGACCGCTGTGGGCGAAGTTATAGGTGTTGTTGTTGCGGGCGATGTTGTTGAGCATCACCGAGGTGTCGCCGTACTGGGTGATGTTTTCCAGATCGTAGATCAGGAAGCCGCCGGTGTTGCACTCCGCCAGGTTGGAATCGTATTCACCGCCCTGGACGTTTTCGATCTCGAAGCCCATGACGTTATACACCGCGCGGCTGTCGCGGATGATGGCGGTGTTGGTCTGGCCCACGTAGATGCCGGCGTCGGAGGCGCCCACGGATTCCGATTCCTCCACCAGAATGTTCTCGGACTCCACCGGGTAGATGCCGTAGCGGCCGCTGTCGGAGCTGGGCACGTAGTCCGGGGCCGGGTCGCCCTCGTTGAAGGGCGGCGCGGTGCAGGCCACGTTCAGGCGCTGCGGGTAGTTGTCCTCGGTGATCGGGCCGCCGCCACCGGACCAGATCGCGCGCACGTTGCTCAGCGTGCCCCATTTGACGCCCTTGAGCTTGAAGGCGTCGCCGGGGGAGTCGAGGATGGTCAGATCACGCACGGTGATGCCGCGCACGTTGAGCGCTTCCAGGCCGGTGACGTTGGCGCTGTCGCGGAACGACAGCACGGTTTCGTCCTTGCCGCAGCCCTTGATCAGCACGTCCTCGGTGGCCTGGATCAGCAGGCCCTGATCCAGATCGAAATAGCCGCAGGCGAATTCCAGGGTGTCCCGGGGGCGCAGCTGGATCATGGCGTTGACCATGTCCTCGGTGGCCCCTTCGCCGGGCTCGATCAGAAAAGTCCGGCCCTCGGTGAAGCGGTCCGGTTCTTCTTCCTCGGGCTGGTTCGGCGCCGGCGACGGCGTGGCGCCGCCGTCGCTGCCGGAGTCACCGCCGCAGCCGCTCAGTGTCAGCCCCAGCATCAACGTCAGTAGCGATAGCCAGGATGTTTTGCCGTTCATGGTCGTTCCCCTGTTGGTGTTGGCCGCCCCGTTCATCGCGGGGCCTGCTCCAGTCTTTCCCACATGCGCAAATAGGCTTCCGCGGAGGTGAACAGCTGGTTCACCGCGTCTTCGATCTGCTCCCGGGGGCGGTCGCTGTTGGCGATCATGTCGGCGATCTGATCCGCATAGAGGCCGTAGTGCGCCACGCCCCTGCCCTCGTAGAGGCTGAATTCGTGGTCGCCGGTGCGCTGCACGTCGAAGCGCACACGGCCGTCCACGGATTGGAACGGATACAGGTCGTCGTGCTGGTCCTCGGTGCCCGGGTTGCTCGCCAGCTGCGCGATGCCGTTGACGTCCGAGGCGAAGCCGGCGCCGCCGAACGGCCCGACCTTGAGCGCCTCGTCACGGGGGCGCTGGCCGTCGCGGGTCAGTTCGTCCACCCAGGCGCCGCGCACGCTGCCGAACGAGGCCGCCACGCCACCCTGGGAGGCCACACGGTCGCGCAGCGCTTCGGCGCCGCCCCAGGCGCCGTGGCTGTTGATCACCGGGTAACCGCGCCGCCCGGTCAGTTCCAGAATCTGTTCCGCCGCCTTGCGGCTGATGTGGTCGGTTTCGATCATCATGCGGCGCTTCATCAGTTCCTCGATCAGGAAGAAGCCCAGGTCGGACAGGCCACGGCTGTTGCAAAGATGGTCGGTGCCCCGGCGCGGGTCGTATTCCGCCAGTTGCTCCGGCGTGGCCGGGAAGCGGTCGCCGACGTAGTCGAGCTGGAACAGCAGCTGGTCGATGAGGCCCAGCGGCGCCAGCGGATCCGGCAGGGACGACGCCGGCGGCGCGTCGTCGCCGTGGTCGTGGGCGCAGGTCTCGAATTCGATGGTGTGGCCGGTTTCCAGAATGTTCCCCGCGTAGAGCACCGGACCGATGCCGATGCCCGAAGACAAATCCGGCAAATGGCCGCCGAAGGCGTTGTCGAATTTGTGCACCGGGAACAGGCTGCGCACGTCCATGGCATAGAGACGGTCGAGCCGCTCGACGATCTGCTCGCGTGTGCATTCTGGCGCGCCCAGGAACTCGCCGCAATTGAGCACCTTGGAGGCCTCCACGCCGAGGATCACCGCCATCTTGCCCTCGCCGATCACGTCCCGGGCCTGGGCCGGATCGGTGACGATGCGGAACCAGCCCTCGCCGGGGCCGCCGTGCTGGGCGTCAATATAGTCCTGCATGGCGTGCATCTGCTCGGCCTGCATTTCGATCGCCGCCATGGTGTCGCAATCGTTCTGCTTCTGGGGGTTGAGCTGACACAGCACCTGGTTGTGCACCAGATGGTTGACCAGGATTTTCAGACCGGCGAGATGGGCCCGCTCGATCCAGCGGTAGTAACTCTGGTGATGCTGCAGCGAGTTGTGACGCGGCCAGAACTCATAGCCCGGCCAGCCTTCGGTGGCGTGGGGCCCGGGGCTGCTGGTGACCTGCTCCACCAGACCGGTGAGTCCCTGGGGGCCATGATTGACGGCGCAGTCGTCCAGGGCATGATCGACACCGAAGGGATGGAAAGGGTCGCCGTAATTCACCCGGCCGCCGATGAACTCATAGGCGGAAATATGGCTGTGCGCGTCGACGAAGCCGAACACGTCATCGTCGTCCAGCCCTTCCACGTTCTGGAAACGGGGCACCTCGCGCAGATAGTTGGCCGGGCCTTGCTCGGCCACGGTGGCGTTGAGCTCCGCTTCCGGATAGGCGTCACAACCCTGCGCGGGGAGCAGGTGGAAACGGTTGGCCTCGCTCTCCAGCGACGGTGAGGCCAGAGTCAGCGCGTCCTCGCCCACGGTGAGCAACAGCCCGGTGGCGTCGGAGGCCACCGTGAAGGTCTCGCCTTCGCTGCGGTTGAGATTCCACACCGCCAGATCACTGGCCTGGTCCACCTTGCCCAGCGTGGGCCGCGGGGTACGGTCGCCGAGGCGCGTGCCCGCCACCTCCAGGCTCTCGCCCAGTTCCCGCAGCACGCCCCCCAAGGGCGCCACCGGATCCAATACCAGGTTCAGGGTGTCGCCCAGGCCGGCGACCAGGTAGCTGACTTCCGCGATCAAGCGACCGCCGCCGTCGAGCAGCTCGCCGGCCGGGTCGGAGATACCCAGCAGCTCCTTGTCACCGGCCTGGCCCGGATCGCGGCGGTAATCGGACAGCAGCAGATAGGAGCCCAGTGCCGTGGGCTTCATATAAAACGACGCCGCCCGACCGGGGTCCAGGGTCACACCGTAGCGCCCGTCCAAACCACTAAGGTAGCGCCCGTCGGCGTACAGGTGGTAGCAGCCATTGGCGAACTGAAAGCGGTTGAGGGCCTGGGGTTCGGGTTCGGGTTCGGTGGGTGGCTCCGGCTCCGGTTCCGGTTCCGGCTCGGAGGGCGCCGGCGGGTTATTCGCCTGTCGGTCGTCCGACGAGGACGAACCGCCCCCACAAGCGGTAAGGCCGAGAGCCAAAAGCAGCAGCAACCAATACGTCGACACCCGACGCACGCCTTTCACGGTCATAGCACCTTCCTGTTCTTGTTTTATTGGTACGTTTGTACAACTTATTACCGTGAAACGTTGTGGCGTTATTGTGAACGATTGGTGAACGGGCCCGCGGCACTCAAGTTTTCCGCCCTTCCGCCGAGAAATGCGTTGGATGGCGCCGTGTTGGCGGCTATGGCATATTCAAAAAAAGGCGATAGATAGTATGTATACGGCGCGCCGTATTACCGCGCCGCGCCATGCGGGGAGGGGGACCCTGATGCAGGACAAGGGGATGTCAGAGACGGAGCGGGCCCGGCTGGAAAGCCTGGCCAGCTACAATATTCTGGACAGCGCCCCGGAACACGAATACGACGACATCGTGCAGCGCGCGGCGGAGCTCTGTGGTTGCCCGATTTCCACCGTCACCCTGGTGGACCGGCACCGCCAGTGGTTCAAGGCGTCCGTGGGGCTTGATATCCAGGAAACCGAACGCGACATCGCGCTCTGCGACCACACCATTCGCGGCACCGGCCCGCTGATCATTCCGGATACCCGGCTCGACCACCGCTTCGCCGATAACCCGGTGGTCACCGACCCTAACGGTATCCGCTTCTACGCCGGCACCCCGTTGGTCTCCCCGGACGGTCAGGCCCTCGGCACACTCTGTGTCATGGATCACCGGCCCCGGCATCTGAGCGAGGCCGAGGCGAACTATCTGGCGCTGCTGGCAGACCAGGTGATGATGCATTTGGAGCTCCGCCGACAGAATCAGCGGCTACAGGACGCCGTCGACGAACGGGACCGCGCCCTCCATAAGGCCGAACGTCGCGCCGCTCATTTGGAGGAGTCGCAACGCATCGGCCGGATCGGCAGTTGGACCTTCCATCTGGATAGTCAGACTCTCAAGTGGTCGGAGCAGACCTTCCGCATCTTCGACCTGTCCCCGAAAGACTTGGACGGCCGCTTCGAGCGTTTTCTGCAATGCGTGCACAACGACGACCGGCGCCGCCTGCTCGACTACCGCAAAGACGCCCTCGCCGGCCACACCCCTTTGGATATTCAGTACCGCATCAATTTACCCCAAGGTGGACAACGCCACTTGCATGAGCGTGGAGAATTGCATAAGGACAATCACGGTCGGCCGATGTATCTGCAGGGCACGGTTCAGGACATTACTGAGCTCAAGACCTTTGAAATGCAACTGCAACACACCCAGCGACTCACCGGCATCGCCGGGAGGCTGGCTCGGGTCGGCGCCTGGAGCGTGGATGTGGGCTCCGGGCAGGTTTCCATGTCACCGGAAATTCTCGCTCTGCATGACCTTGGCAACGACACACGCATGGCCCTGGAGGATTCGCTCAGTTTCTATGCCCCGGAGGACCAACCCAAGGTACAGTCCCTGTTCGCCGCCTGCGTCAAGCGGGGGCAGCCCTACGACGAAGAACTAAGGGTCGTCACCGCCACCGGACAGCCATTCTGGGTACGCGCTCTGGGCGAACCCGTGTTTGATGAGGTGGGCAAAGTCGTCCGCGTCGATGGCGCCTTCCAGGACATCAGCGAACAGCGCAATGCCGCCAATGCTTTACGCGAAGAAAAAATCCGCTTTGAGGCCGCCGCCCGCGCCACCGCCGATGCGATCTGGGACTGGAACACGTCCACTGACCGGTTGTGGTGGAGCGAAGGCATGGAAACCCTGTTCGGCTACAGTGCCGAAGACCTGGAACGGGACAGCCGTTCCTGGACCACGCGCATTCATCCGGACGACAAAAAGCGCGTGCTCACCGATATTGAAAGGGTCATTTACAGCCAGCAGCAGAAATGGGAAGCGGAGTACCGCTTCATACGCAAGAACGGCAGCGTGGCCTATGTGTCGGATCGCGGCTACGTAATCCGCGATGAAAACGGCGACGCCCTGCGTATGGTGGGCGGTATGAGCGATGTCACCGAGCGCCGCCACTTCCTCACCAATCTGGCCCGACAGGCCGCCCTGCTGGATAAATCCCGCGACGCCATCATGGTGCTCGATCTGGATCGCCGTATTACCTATTGGAACCAGGCCGCCGAGGGCATCTACGGCTGGCGCCAGAGCCAGGCCCTGGGACAGCGCATTGATGAGGTGCTCGGCGAGGACCCGGATGTCCTGAAAGCCGCCACCCGGGAGCTGCTGCTCAGCGGCCAATGGGCCGGCCGCTTGGCCAGCCACGGCGTGAACGGCAAAACCGTGATCTCAGACGCGCGCTGGAGCCTGGTCGCCGACGACCTCGGCCAGCCGGACGCCATCCTGGCCATCAACACCGACATCACCGAACATCTGGCGCTGGAGGAGCAGCTCCAGCAGTCGCAGCGGCTGGAAGCCATCGGCCAGTTGACCGGCGGCGTGGCCCACGATTTCAACAACCTGTTAACGGTGATTCTGGGTAATTCCGAGTTACTCGAAGAGCAACTGGAAGAGGCCTCGCCATTACAGGCTTCCGCGGGCTTGATCCGCGGCGCGGCGGAACGGGCGGCGGAGCTGACGCGCCGGCTGCTGGCTTTCGCCCGGCGCCAGCCACTGGCCCCGCAGATCGTCGACGTCAACGAACTGATCCACGGCCTTGCCCCCCTTCTTCGCCCCTCGCTGCACGAACATCTGGAGATCGACATCGTGCCTTGTCCGACGCCCTGGCCGGCGTTCATTGATCCGGGGCAGCTGGAGTCGGCGATTCTGAATTTATGCCTCAACGCCCGCGACGCCATGGACGGCGAAGGCTGCATCGTTCTTGAAACCGCCAACGTCAGCCTGGACCAGGACTACGCCAACCGCCATTCCGAAGTGGTTGCCGGCGACTACGTTCAGGTGGTGGTCTCGGATACCGGTGCCGGCATCCCGGAGACCACACTGAAACAGGTATTCGACCCCTTTTTCACCACCAAGCCCAAGGGCAAGGGTACCGGCCTGGGTTTGAGCATGGTGTACGGTTTCGTTAAGCAGTCCCGCGGCCATATCAAGATTTACTCCGAGCCGGGTGAAGGCACCACGGTAAAACTCTACCTGCCCCGGGCGGACCGTGAGCGGCAGGAGCCGCTTCCACCAGCTTGCCCGGTGCGGTTCACCAACCGCCAGGAAACAGTACTTGTTGTGGAAGACGATGACGAGGTGCGCGACCAGGCCGCCCGACAACTGCGCGAGCTGGGCTATCGGGTGATCAGCGCCGCCAACGGCGATGACGCCCTGGAGCGGCTTTCCGAACAGGAAGTCGATCTGCTGTTCACCGACGTGATCATGCCCGGCGGCCCGAACGGGCCGGAGCTGGCGCGGCTCGCGCGGCAGCGTCTGCCCGAGCTGCCGGTGCTCTACACCTCCGGCTACACTGAAAACGCCATTGTCCACCACGGCCGTCTGGACCCCGGCGTGCATTTATTGGAAAAGCCCTACCATAAGACGGATCTGGCGCAAAAGATCCGCGACGCTCTCGACGAGGTGCCAAGATGACGCCGCCACAAAAATCAGAAACGATACCTCGGCTCCTGGTTCTTGATGACGACCCAGACATCGGTCAGACGGTTTGCAGCATGGTCTCGAGCCTGGGTTACCAATGCCAGGTCACCACCCTGCCGGACACTTTCTTCGAGATACTCGACACCTGGCAGCCCACCCACATTCTGCTCGACCTGGTGATGCCAGCGATGGACGGCGTGGAAGTAATCCGCCATCTCGCCGAGCGTCACTGCGACGCAGGCCTGATTATCTCCAGCGGGCTGGGCAGCCGGGTCATCGATGCGGCCGGCAGGGCCGCCAGCCAGCACCGGTTGCACATGACCGGTGTGCTCCCCAAACCCTTTTCGATCCGCGATCTGCGTGCTCTGCTGGGCCAGCAACCGCCGCCAAGCCGCCAGCCGCGCCAGGCTCCGGTGAGCCCCGAGCAGGACATCACCCCGGCAATGCTCGCCGACGCCATCGATAATGACCAGATCCGCCTGATGTATCAGCCCAAGGTCAGTTGTGCCGAGGGCAATCCTGTTGTCGGGTTCGAAGCGCTGGCCCGCTGGCGGCACCCCCAGTGGGGACCCATCGCCCCGGACCGCTTTATTCGCCTCGCCGAACGCGAAGGGTTGATAGAGCCCCTTACCCGCAAGGTAGTCGTCCAGGCCTGTGCCGCTATGGCGGCCCTGTTACGAAGTGGCGGAGCGAAGGCCGAGCACTGGACCATGGCGGTGAATCTGTCCGCCTCCTGCCTGACCCGGTTCGATATGGCGGATAAGCTGGTGGTCCTGTGCCGACGGTACGGTCTGGAGCCGCGCCATTTAACGCTGGAACTCACCGAGACGGCGGCCATGGAAGACGGCGTGCTGGCGCTGGACCTGCTCACCCGGTTGCGGATGAAAGGGTTTCAGCTGGCGATCGATGATTTCGGCGTGGGTTATTCGTCCATGGTGCAGCTGGCCAGGCTGCCGTTCTCCGAACTGAAGCTGGACAAGGCCTTCGTGGCCGCCGCCGGCGAATCCCGCGAGGCGCGCACCATCATCAGATCCGCGGTGGATCTGGGCCATCAGCTGGATCTGAAGGTGAGTGGCGAAGGGGTGGAAAACGGGGAGTCCCTGGCGTTCCTCAGCGAGGTCGGGTGTGATTTCGTGCAGGGGTATTATATTGCTCGGCCTATGGGGAAGGAGACTATTGGGGGGTGGTTGGATGGTCGCGACCTTGGGTGATCAGCGAATTTAGCGATGGTTGGTTTTTGCAGGGGCGCTTGCTGAGAGGTTTGGGCGCGCTGGGGCGCGCCGAGAGGGAGGGATTGGCTCGCTGCGCTCGGGGCTGCGCCCCGTTGCCGCCGGGCGGCAACGCCCCTCACGGCGCTTTGCGCCGTTCGGTCGAACGGAGGGTTCGAATCATCAACTCCCTCTCCGCCATACACAAAAAAGCCCGGCGTTGGCCGGGCTTTTTTGTGTATGGCGGAGAGGGAGGGATTCGAACCCTCGATACGCGCAATGCGTATGGTTCCTTAGCAGGGAACTGGTTTCAGCCACTCACCCACCTCTCCGGAACTCGGATTTTTCGATCGTTGGATAACGATTTAGCCGCGCATGATACCAGCTTGCGCGAAAAATACAGCCCAAAAATCAGGCATTCTCGCCGGTGTCGCTGCTTTTTTCGTGTTGAATCCGCTGGTAGATCTCTTCGCGGTGCACCGCGACTTCCTTCGGGGCGTTAACACCGATGCGGACCTGGTTGCCTTTGACGCCAAGCACGGTGACGGTGACATCGTCGCCGACCATCAACGTCTCGCCGACGCGACGCGTAAGTATCAGCATGGAAAATCCCTCCTGGGTCCATCAGATTGTTCAGTGAGCGCGTTCCCGCACACCAGGTGTGAGAGGACCCGTCATCCTTGTGTTCCATCATGCGGACGGCCCGCCTCCCTGGTGAGCGAGGCCGGCATTATGCCGCATCAGATTAGGAAAGTCTCCCTAGAGACTAGCCACGCCCGCCCCGTGAATGCAATCACCGGGCGGGCCCCGGCATCACGCCGCCGGCTGGTCCAGCTCAAAGGCCTGATGCAACGCACGCACCGCCAATTCGAGGTATTTCTCGGCCACCACCACGGAGACTTTAATCTCGGAGGTGGAGATCATGGTGATGTTCACGCCCTCGGCGGCCAGCGTCTGGAACATCTTGCTGGCGACACCGGCGTGGGAGCGCATGCCGACACCCACCAGGGAGATTTTGGCGATCTTGTCGTCACCGATGATTTCCGGGTTGCCCAGTTCCTCGGCGGCCTGCTTGAGGGCCTCCTTGGCTTTGGCGAAATCGTTGCGGTGCACGGTGAACGTGAAGTCGGTGGCGCCGTCGGCGCCCACGTTCTGCACGATCATGTCCACTTCAATGTTGGCGTCGCTGACCGGCCCGAGAATCTTGAAGGCAATGCCCGGAGTGTCCGGCGCGCCGCGTACGGTGATCTTTGCTTCGTCACGGGTAAAAGCGATGCCAGAGATAACCGGCTTTTCCATATCCACCTCGTCGTCGACGGTAATGAGGGTGCCCGGGCCCTCTTGAAAACTGGACAGTACGCGCAGCGGCACGTTGTATTTGCCGGCGAATTCCACCGAACGAATCTGCAACACCTTGGAACCCAGGCTGGCCATTTCCAGCATTTCCTCGAAGGTGATGCTGTCCAGACGGCGGGCGGTGTCCACGACCCGCGGGTCGGTGGTGTAAACCCCGTCCACATCGGTGTAGATCTGGCACTCGTCGGCTTTCAGCGCCGCCGCCAGGGCCACCGCGGTGGTGTCCGAGCCGCCCCGGCCCAGGGTGGTGATGTTGCCGTCCTGGTCGATGCCCTGGAAGCCGGCCACCACGCACACCCGGCCGGCGTCGAGATCGGCGCGCATCTTGCGGTCGTCGATCTCTTCAATGCGGGCCTTGGAGTGGGTGTTGTCGGTGCGGATGGCGACCTGGCCGCCGGTGTAGGAACGGGCGCCCACGTTGAGCTTCTGCAGCGCCATGGACAGCAGCGCGATGGTGACCTGCTCGCCGGTGGAGACCAGCACGTCCATCTCCCGCGCCGGCGGGTTGTCGTGCACGCCGTTGGCCAATTCGATCAGGCGGTTGGTTTCACCGCTCATGGCGGAGACCACCACGACCACCTGATCACCACGTTCCCGGAAGCGCGCCACCCGTTCGGCGACGGCCTGAATGCGTTCGACGGTGCCTACCGAGGTGCCGCCGTATTTCTGGACAATTAGAGCCATAGTGACTTGGTTTCTGCCAAAAGAGGCGCGCAAGCATAGCATTTGCGCCCCTGATTTTCATGTGAGGGTGGTCAGAGCTGCTCCGCCACCCACCGATACGCACTCTCCAACGCCGCCGGCAGAGCCGCCGCGTCGCTGCCGCCGCCCTGCGCCATATCCGGCCGGCCGCCGCCTTTGCCACCGACCTGCCCGGCAACGTGTTTCATCAAATCACCGGCCTTGACCCGGTCGGTGAGGTCCTTGGTGACACCGGCCACCAGCGACACCTTGTCGCCTTCGGCGGCGGCCAGCAGGATCACGCCGGAGCCCAGTTTGTCCTTCACCTTGTCCATGGTGACGCGCAGCGTTTTGGCGTCGGCGCCATCGACGCTGGTGGCCAGCACCTTCACGCCCTGGACATCACGGGCCTCGGCCGTCAGG
>Ga0208315_1001179_pt1 | contig 14250 bp, 25 predicted proteins | sample MalvireepMed_215_FD_184239 | JGI IMG/M metagenome (GOLD analysis project Ga0208315, IMG submission 184239) | Marine viral communities from the Global Malaspina Expedition - Malaspina viral metaG DeepMed_215 (SPAdes) (version 2) | ecosystem: Environmental > Aquatic > Marine > Oceanic | place... | reverse complement strand
AGTCAATCAACCAAGGGTGGTGTGCCGTGTGCATCCCTTCAACAAACCCAATGTTATATCGTGTTCCGCTTTGAGTTGTGAATGTGTAATAAACGTCACCTTCGAATTCTTCTTCATCCCCATAATCTTCAAATTCATAAGGCTCCAGAGAAAGATCTCCAATCTCCTTAAGATACTTTCTAAAATTTTCCATTAGTAATTTCATTTAAAATGTTTCCTGTTCTCCATCTTCATAAGTTATAATTGTTTTATTTGCTGGATGGGGAAGAATGTGAACCTTAATAAAATCATCCATTGAATCAAAAACAGCAATACCACCGCGTGGTGGAGGATAAAGCCAATGAATGACTGCTTGACCTGTCGCAAGCTTAACGCCTTCAATCACAACGCCTGTGCCTGAAACGCCGGTTTCATCATCATTACGATAAACTGTGAACGAACGAATGCCTCGTGGTGCAAGTGATGGCGGTGGTGTTGGTTTGAGCGATTCTACTTGCTCATCTTTCTTTTTTGTAGGCATTTTATCCTCCTGATGCGCCAGGAGGTGCGCCTCGATAACTGATGGGGGCTTTCTTCCAACCAGGAGGCTTAGTTTTATTATTGCCGCCGCGAGTATATGCTCCAACTTGTTTGTTATAATTTGCTCTTACCCATTTTTGCCAGTCAGCTTCATTCAAATGTTGACCTGTCATAAATCTGGAAAGTTCAGGTTGAACTTTCGCTATGCTATCGTTCATTTCTTCATCAGTTGCTATAATATGAAAAAAATTATTTCTGAATAATTCTTCGTATGGTCCGATATTTTTATCAACTGCTGCCCAAGATTTTTCAATGGCTTTGGTATCCAGAGTTCTTCCGCCTTCTTCGCCACGGAATGCTTGGCGGTCTATTGCAGTTTCAAGGGGAACATCAACAAAGATCATAGCAACCTCATATCCGCCTTCTTCCAATTTTGTTTTTTGATTTCTTATCACCCCAAACTGACCACCAGTTCCATCAATAATAAAGTTTCCGCCTCGTTCTGTTGTTAATGCTTGTTTTTCTTTTGCATCTCTTTTGGCTTGTGCAAACAATTTTGCTTGTGTCACAATCTTCTCACGTTCTGCATCATATTTTTCTTTTGTGGTTGTTAAATTGTAAGCAAAAGAGCGATCATCTCCAACTTCATCAAAAGCATTTTGATACATATCCATTAGAATATCATGTTTCCATCCATCTTCCGGTTCTTGTAGTTGTAAGATATCTGATAACAAATCTTTTAATTCTTGACGAGCTTCAAGAAAATCTTCTTTTATTTTCTTTATGTTTTTTCCTAAGCCTGCTTTTTCTAAAGCTGGTTCATAAAACTCATCAGCATTAATAATTTCCATATTTTCTAGGCCCAATCTTTTTATAACTGTTGTTTTCCCTGCTCCTGGTGCGCCAGCCATAAAAATAACTTTCTTATCGCCTTGATTTTCTTCATTGAGAAATTTACGCCAGTTTTCCATTAATAATTTCATAAGTTTAGTGCCTTTTCTATGAGTTCTTTTGATCCTGGTATTAGCTTATAATTATCAAGCTGTTCTAATGATGCCCAAACATAATCTGTGTGTTCAAAAGATAAAACAATATCACCTTCAAAATTTCTCGTGGTGTATACATCCAAAAAATGCCGTTCTTTCTTCACACGCTTCAAATGCCAAATATCAAGATTGGTCTCTTCTTTTGTTTCTCGAATTGCAGCATCAAAAGGTTCCTCGAATCCCTCTAAAGCGCCCCCAGGAAAACCCCAATAACCTGAAAAATCTTTTTGTGGATGCATCCGTTTCAAAAGTAATACCTCATTCTTCTCGTTAAGAATAATTGCTATCGCTGCCGGTTCCATTATTTAAAAAACTCACCAAGTTTTCTTTTTCTTCTCTAGATAAAGTTATATCCAATTGTGTCTTAATTGTCTTAAGTGACGCCTCCACAAAAGTTTTTCGATCGAGGTCACAATACGGACAATTTCCAAACATTCCTGCGCGATAACCTCCTAAACACATCGAACACACAATCCTAACATAAAGCTTGTGATCAACTTCATCTGACACACTATAGTAAATAGTTGATAAACATATCTAAAACAAATAAAAAAGGGTGCCTTACCGTTAAGTAAGGCACCCTCAATCGTCAAAGGCAGCCTGAAACACTGACTATAAATAGATCTTACTTTACCTTAACTACGCGACCCTTGGAAGCTTCCGTCTTTGGAAGACTTACAACCAAAACGCCGCTCTTATATGACGCATCAATTTTTTCAACATCACAGTTATTTGGCAATGCGTAACTCTTTGTATAATTAGTCGCGTAAGCATAGCGATCTTGTTTGTCGCTGGCGTCGTAACCTAATGTAAGACGATTACCTTCAACTGAGATGTCAAAATCTTTCTTTTCCAAGCCTGGTGCAGTAAGAGAAATCTCAAACTTATCATCCAGTTCCCGAACAGTTGGCGTGTGCCGATCTTGAGGGGCAAATACGGGACTGGCCCAAATATCATCGAGGAAAGAACCCCCGAAAACCTTATCAAAAAGGTCCAGTCCAGAATTATTTCGTAATGTTAATGCACTCATCGTGTCATCCTCCTTGTATATAATGTAAGCACCGTTAAGGCACCGTCAAGTAAAAAAATCACCCATGAAGAATGTTTTTTGCTTTCGCGCCAATTGTATCGGGATTTCCTACTACAACAATTTCTTTACCATTTGTAAACATAATCTTAGAAAATTGTTGGGCTTCGTGTAAACCTTCTGGGAGCCATCCCTTTGCGTGAATGCCAGCCGTTTCAGCATCTTCTCTTATCGATACGATATGAGTAGAATTTACAACTATCTCCTGCAAACGATACTGATCTGAATGGTTAGTATAAGAAATTTCAACCAATTTAATCATTTGTTTCTTCTTGGGGATCAACATCTTCACTTCTTTCTTCTCGTCTCTGGCTTGGATCATTACCTAAATGAATATCTGCGTTTGTTTTTGCATATCCAGCTAAAATACTAGAACAATCCTGCAAACGCATATCAATTTTTGCTAGCGATTGGCGCAATGTATCAATTGTCGTCAGCGAAACATCCACACTCTTACAATAAGATTGGCCTGCCGCCTCGGCTAGCAAACCCTTAGCCTTGTCTAATTGCTTTGATAAATTATTTAATAGCTCAGAAGTGTTTGCTGGAATATCTTCCAGTTCACTCGCATAACTTACAACAACTTTCATTATGAATATTTTCCTTTCTTATTTGGCTTCATTAAATGTTTTTCATCAATTTCAATCGGTTGACTTCCGCCCATTGGCAAAACCTTATATCGCTTTGCGCCAGCGGTGGCATTTACAATGGACAAATCATTGGCCAGAACAAAGCACAACCGCGATTGAAATTGACGCATGTGACGTTCCATCATAGTATTTCCAGCCGTTGATCTTATCTGAACCATCGCATCTTTTGCAAATTTTGGCGGTGTTCTTGTTGCGTCTAACACCTTCGCAGCATAATTATTTTTTACCATCCTTTTGTAATCTTGTTTGGATGGAATAAAATTTTCATCTTCAAGAATTTTATTAGCCAATGTTGTGTAATACCCGGAACGCGCATAATATTTTGCAACAATCTTTGCATCAACTGCGTAGTTCTTAAGGTATTCTTTCTTCCAGAGTTCAAACTTTGCTTTTTCGTGCGGAGAAAAGCGACTTTCAATTTTCTGAAATGCGCCGAGTTGATTATCAGTCAAACCACCTTTTCGATCGAAGAATTCTAAAAGAGAATCAATAAAACTTTTTGTGCTATTATCTAGATCTTCTTTCTTAATCTTTTCTAGGCGTCCCTTTAATTCAGGGTTTTCCTTAATAGGGTTTGATTGATAAGGTTTTCCTCGGCTTCGATTGTAATGCATATCTTTCTGACTTTCTATGATACTATATTAACATAAGCCCTCATAATTGTCAAGGAAAATAATTTATTAATAATTAATTTAGATGAGAAATAACGGCTGCGCCGATTGAACCAATTGCCATTGATAATAAAATCCACAAGAATTTATTTTTACTTTTTACGTCTTCTTCCAGTGTTCTTAATCTTGCATAAAGACCATTATCGGGATTATAAACCGCTTCTTTAATCTTTCCGATATCCGCACACATTCGCTCCTGGTTTTCTTTAACGGACTCAAGCGCGTCCATTATTTTTTCTTCCAGAAATTCGACTCTTGCGGCCAATTCTGCTACATTGTGATTATCTGTGGGTGCCACATATTAAATAGTAAAAGAATTATTGTTATTCCTCAACAATTGCGTGATCTGTAAGTAACAGCGTTGAAGCAGCAGATACAGCATTTTCTAATGCACAACGAACAACCTTAAAAGGATCAATGATTCCGTAAGTAAACATGTTAACGATCTCTCCAGTTGAAACGTTCAAGCCAGAATCAGGATTGGTGTGGTTTTCTATTTTTTCTAAATAAATATCTGGAGACAAACCAGCATTGCTCACCATTTTCTTAAAGGGTTCTTTAATTGCTTGTTTAACAATATCAACTCCTAACTGTTGTTCGGGATTTTCTGTTTCAACCTTTATTTGTTTTGTTATCCGCAAAAGTGCGGATGAACCGCCTGGAATTATTCCTTCTTGTTGTGCGGAACTTACAGCTTCAAGCGCATCTTCAACGCGATGCTTCTTTTCAATCATCTCAACTTCAGTTAAACCGCCGACTTTAATAATTGCAATTGCAGAGGCCAAACGGGTTATTCTTTCTTGAATGCTTTCACATACATTTAAACTCTCTTCTTGTTCAATTTGTTGCTTAAGTGCTTCCAATCGTTTTTCTACCGCATCATCATCCTGATTGCCGCCAACAATTGTTGTGAAACTTTTATAAGATTCAACGGTTTGTGCAGTTCCGAAATGTTCAAGTTTTATTCCGCGAAATTGGATTCCACTTTCTCTGGATATAAATGTTGCACCTGTAGAAATAGCAAGATCAGAAAGAATGTTCCGTCGTTCTTCGCCATAACGTGGAGCTTTAATTCCCGCAACTTTCATTGACCCTTTCATTGAATTCATAATCATTGCAGCCAAGGCTTGGCCAGAAATGTCTTCAGCAATAATAATAAAAGCCCGACCGTCGCGAGCAGCAATTTCAAGTGCTGGTAATATTTCATCAATGGTTGTAATATTTTTATCTGTAACAAGAATTAAACAATCTTCATGATGCATTGCTCCTCGGCGTTCATCTGTAATAAATGCATTAGCCAGCAATCCAGAATCAAATCGAAAACCCTCTGTTAGCTCCAAAGATGTTTCATTCGATTTTGCCTCCTGAATTGTAATCGCTCCGTCTTTGCCAACCTGATCAACTGCTGTTCCGATAAGCTTTCCAATTCCTTTATCACCATTTGCTGAAATCGTAGCAACTTGTTCAATTTCTTCTTGAGTCGAAACAGGTCTTGCCATTTCTTTCAAGTCATTAACAATCTGTACGATTGCCAAATCAATTCCGCGCTTCAGTTCAATCGGTGAAACATTTGTTGCCAAATGTATTTGAGCTTTTTCAAGAATGGCGCGGGCTAAAACGGTAGAAGTGGTGGTACCATCGCCAGCCGATGAGTTTGTTGATTCGCTGGCTTGTTTAATAACTTGAACCCCAAGATTTTCAAAAGGATCTTCAAGATCAAAAAACCTTGCAACAGTCACGCCATCTTTTGTAATAATAGGTTTTGTATTGTGTCCTTTTAAAATAACATTTCTGCCGCGTGGGCCTAAAGTTGCACCAACAGCATCCGCAAGCTTGTTAGCGCCAGTCATAATTTTTTCATTAAGCTTTCGGCCCGATTCAAATTGTTTCATAGGGTAATTTTATCACTTGTAAGGGAACTTGTCAAGCGATTTCTTTTAATATTTTATCCAACTTAAGACCAGCACAATCAATTTTGCGCTTAGTAACATGATAGTGATTAATCACGCCCTTAAATGTTCCTTTTGAAACATCAGAATCTACAGTTTTCAAAAGATTTTTTCCATCCATCGGTGCGACCAAAGGAATACCATAAGCATTGTGTAATGCTTTTGTCAAAGCTTTGAAGGCTTCAATTTGCACATCATAAAACCCAAGGAATGGTTTTAATTTTCTTTCATGAACTTTTGCATTGCGCCAGATTGGTCGAGGACCAAAACCTCTTGTTCTATAAAGCTCTTGATATTTGGGATAATAAGCATTTGAAATTTCCACACCAACGCTATTATTATTAACTTTGCGATTTCCAGCGTGCCAACCAATATCATTGCAGTCCATTAACTGATAAATTGTTCCATCATTGTCGATGCAGAAATGAACTGAGATACCTCGTTTTTTTAAAACATTAAAGCAACTTTTAGAAGACAAGCATACATCCCAATGGGCAACAAACATTGTGGGCTTTCTTTCATTTTTTGCCTTTCTGTAGCAATTTTTGGGTAATGTAAAGCCTTCTGGGCTGTTGAACGTTATAACGTTATCCCAGTCAATAGGAACATCGTTTCCGTTACATATAATAAAGCGTTTATCTTTTTCTGTATCTAGTGAAATCTGATTGGCTTCTTTTTCAGTTGCAGAACGACGGAACTGAGATGTGTTTTGGTTTAGTTGTGTAAAAAACTTACATATATTATTATACCACTTCATCTGCAATACCCCATTCAACAGCTTGTTCTGCATCAAAATAAGTATCTGTTTTTTTACGAAAAATTGCTTTTATTTCTCTTTCATCTAATTTTGTTTCATCTGCTAAAGCTTTTGCAAACTGTGTTTGATACCATCTTACTTCTCGAATATCTACTTCAAGTTCTTTTAAAGAACCAAAATGGCCACCAGAGACAGCATGAAGCATTAATCGACAATTGCGACCAACTCTGCGTTTACCAGGCGTGCCACCGGCCAATAATAAAATACCGGCGGACATTACTTTACCAACGCCAAATGTATTTATATCGCATGTTTTTCTAATATCTCTCATGCAATCATAAACAGCGAACATGTCGGTAACACTCCCGCCTTCAGTGGAAACAATAAAATCAATTGGGAGATATGAAGTTATTACTTCTGGTTCTTTTTCTTTTTCTTCGGGTTCTTCAACCTCTGCGACTTCGGCAGTATCTCGAAAATAATATAAAGCGGAGACCACAGTTTTACAGTGTTCTTCGTTTACTTCGCCATAAACACCAAGAGTGCGAGATTTTGTATCTGACTCGCCAGTTGGAAAAATGATTAGTTCATTTAGTTTTGGTTCGGGTTCTTGTTTTTCGTCTTTTTTGGTCGTCATTTGGAACCTCAATTACTTCAAGCGCACCGTCTTTCCATTTTAAATCTACAATACCAGCAATGTATTGACCAAGCGAACGATGAAACTTATCCCATTTTTCACGAGACATTTTGTCTTTTGCAACTGCATCCATACACCATTTTAAAACTGAGTTAATAACAAATATTTTTTGTGAAAAAATAACGTTCTCTTCTGAATTTATCAAATCCTTCTTTCGAATAAAGTCCAAAACGTATTCTTTCTTTTGCTTTTCGAAATCTTGCTGAATGTAATCGCGGGGCTTCACAACTCATACCTTCTTCTCTTTATAAATATCTGTCAATTCATCCATCAGCCCTGACCAGTCATCAAATTTTAATTGCCATTTATAATTTTCAGGATAATTTTCTTCATATGTTTTAACAGCTTCTTTCTTCCAGGTTTCAAATTGTTCCTGACAATCGAGTCGTATTTTTTTTGCTTCTTCCGGATTGTCCATCTTTTCTAATGCAATTGCACATAATTGATCAGCATAAGACATTTTATAAACTGCTGTTCCTAATAAAACCATAACTTGGTGACCCATTTTTTGAACAAAATTGCCAGTTACGGAAAATGTTTTAAAGCCAAAGGTTATAGCTTTAAAAACATAACCACAAGCAAATGCAAGAAAAGCAACTAATAATAACTCGTTATTCATGTCTATTAGTATATATCAAATTGTAGAAGAAATCAAGAACAATCTTGAAGAGCAATTAAAAAAAATAGAAAGGTAAAGAGAACGCCAAGATGAAATCCTAACGAAAAAGAAATGAGAAACTTATTTATCTCTTTTTTGTCGCCAATCATTTATTGCAGCTTTAATGGCGTCTTCTGCCAGGACCGAACAATGAACTTTGACGGGAGGAAGTGAAAGTTCTTCGACAATTTCTTGATTTGTTATTTTTTCTGCATCTTCAATCTTTTTGTCTTTAACCCATTCAGTGATAAGAGAAGAGCTGGCGATTGCCGAACCACATCCAAAAGTTTTAAATTTGGCTTCTTTGATTATTCCTTTTTTGTTAACCTTAATCTGAAGACGCATAACGTCGCCACATGCGGGCGCACCCACAAGGCCGGTCCCAACAGCGGGATCGTCCTTATCGAGTGTTCCTACATTTCGAGGGTTTTCGAAGTGATCGATTACCTGTTTTTTATAAGCCATGCATCACTAACTATACACCAACTTTATAAAAAAGTCAAGGAAAATTACTTCTTGGGGCGGCGGGTATGCGTTTTGCTTTCTTTAATAAGACGATTTACAACTCGCTCGTAAATGCGCTTCTTAACTTCTTGCACAACAGCCTTGCGACGCTCTGCTTTATCATCGACCAGATCAATATTCAGCCCCTGAAGTGCAGCTTCATAAAGTCCTTCTTGGAATGGTAGTTCCTCTGCGGCTCCAATTTCCATTTCTTCGCCTTCAGGCCCCACTTCCATGTCCATTTCCATTCCTACTTCTTCTTCGGGCGCTTCGTCGTCGACGCCGACAGCATCCTTCAGCTTGTCAGCAAGATCGATAATGTCTTGAGCTTCCTCGTCTGTGATGGTAACCTCGCCTTCCATCTCTTCTGCGGGCTCTTCAACATCAAGCTCTGCTTCCATGTCAACATCTTCAACTTCATCGCCACCAACATCTTCAACTTCCTCTTCGGCTTCGACATCTAATTCATCTTCTTGCTCGTTAAGATCTTCAGCCACACCGCTATGTTTTTGACCAAAAGCTTTGGGTTTGTAGCCGGGAGATTTTGCGCCTGTGCCATGTTCGGGCTCATCTTCTAGTCCTGTGACGGTGCGTCCAGTTCCGGTTCCATGTCCTTCTTCTAACGGTGAATACTTTTCAGTAATAAACCCATCACCAAGTGCGTCCATATTGGCGAGCTTCATCATACGACGAATGGTTCCTTCTTGTAATAGGGGCTTTTGTTTTTTTGCCATTTTGCGAGTTCTCCTTAACTTGTTAAAAGTCTTACTCGTATAAATAGTAACCTAAATAACAAAAAGACACGCTATAAGATATTGAAAATAGAGTTTAATCTAAGGTGAAGTTTTTTGAGAGCAGCCGATTCAATTTGCTTTACGCGAGATGGTGTTAACTTAAGTCGGTCACCTATTTCACGAAAAACTAACTTGTCATTTCTTTGAACCGAAATCTCTGTGCAGTTTAAATCTTTGGGATAATCAATCCACAAACGACAATCTTTGACCCGACAGCGTTGCTTCTTCATTTTGCATTCATCATAGCAATTCATAGATCTGGATGCTCCTTTTCTAGAATATCAAAAATGTTTTCAACCTCATCATCGCCAAGCGCAAATTTATTTTTTGTTTCTGAAGCTTTTTTAATATTGGTCATTATTTTTTTCCTTTGCACGTTGTTCTGAACAGAATTTTGCTTCTTAAATTTATTGATGTAAATCATTAAGTCTGGATCTTTGCTAATATAACCTTCCATAAGTGAACGAAAAAATTTCACTTGCGTTAAATTATCATATTGAAGCTGCAATTTAAAATCAGCTTTTGTACGATCGGTAACTGTAAACATAATTTTTGCTTTTCCGTCTGCCATTATCTCTCCAATGTAGCAACACGAGGACCAGGGCTCCAACGCATTCCACCAAATACAACAACCACAGAAGGAAATGGTGCAGGACTTAAATCAGATTTTCCTGTATAATCAGCAATAACTTTATTATAAAATTTCAGTCTTCCTTTAATAAAATAAATTGCACTTGCAGAACACATAATATAATCATGCCAATATTTTGTGTCAGTTCGTGCAGGCATCAACATTACAACAATTGCGCCATTTTCAGTTGACTCTTCATAAGCTTTCTTTACCCACTTACCAATATTTCCATAAGGAGGATTTACAAAAACTTTCTCGTTTGCCCAACTTTTAGACAAGCCGTCAACTTCGATAGTATAATATTTATCGCATTTATGATTTTCGTGAGTAGCACAAGGATCTAGTGTAAATTTAAATCTTTTGTTTAACTTTTCATAAAATTCTGGTGGTGTTTCCCATTCATCAGATTTTGAACTAAACATCAGTTTTTGAGCTTGTGTATCCATCTTTAATCTCCTCTTGTGTCCACCTTATAAATCTTTATAGGTCGGCTGTTTGGGTTTCTTTTGGGTTCGCGATTCAACAGTCTTTTGATATTCTTTAATCTCTTCTGGTGTATATTCTTTTACTTTTCTTCTCCCATAAAAATTTGCTGGTCCATGATTTTTAATCATTCTTCCCCAACACCATGTACAAATACCCTCTTTAATCTTGGCATGAGATTTACGATTGAGGTCTCTTTTAAATCTTTCTAAAGGTAAATCTTTGCCACATGATTCACAGAATTTCAGTGCTGTTTTTTCTTCTTTGTTCTCCATCTTTAATTTCCTCTATTAATTTTTTTGCTCTTTCCCAGCATTCAGGGCAATAAAGCCTAACTTTATCTTCTTTAACAACCACGCTCCAAGACATAACCATATCTTTATTTTTTTTATCGAAATCTTTTTCGCAAACCAAACAACGATCTTCTAGCTTATTAAAGAGGCCAACTTTCTTTTTAAATTCTTTCTTGGCTTCTTTTTCTTTATTACGCCGAAGCTTTTTTGATAAACTACTCAAAATTATTTTCCACTCAAAATATGCGTTGAGCTTTCTTTACAACTTGCGTTAGTTTGCTGTATAAATATAGCATGTTCCCAAAGCTCTGTCAAGTTCTTTGCGCCACTATAAGAAAATCCCGAACGAATTCCAACTTCTAAATCTCTAAGAATCTTAGATACATTTCCCTTGTAAGGAATATAAGTTGAAATACCCTCTTGAGAAGAAACTGAACCTTTCCAATGATTTTGCGCCTCTTTGGAGGCCATTCCTCTATAAATTTTCATTTTGCCTTTCGGCGTAGTAACAATTTGTCCTGGTGTCTCATATGTTCCTGCGAGCAATGAACCCAGCATTACAAAATCTGCGCCTGCTGCCAAAGCTTTTACAATATCGCCAGAATTTTTAATTCCACCATCAGCAATAAGCTTGACTCCTGTTTGTGCAGCTATGCTTTTACAATCCATAATAGATTGAAGTGTTGGAATGCCGTGACCAGTTTGAATTCTGGTTGAACAGATACTTCCACCACCAATTCCAACCTTAATACTGTCAGCACCCCAATTAGCTAAAGCCTTAAACGCTTGTTCAGTGGCGACATTGCCAGCCATAATATGAGTATTCGGAAATCTCTTTTTAAGTATCGTCAGAGCCCTTTTCATAAGCATGTGGTGTGCGTGCGCAACATCAATGCATAAAAAAGAAACACCACACTCAACAAGTGCGTCTGCCCTTTCAAGATAATCTGCGGTGACACCGATGGCAGCGCCAATATGAGCATCTTCTTCGCCAGCAAAGCGACAAATCTCTACTTGCTTCTCTATTGAATTGTATCGATGAATTATTGCTAAACCACCATAAAAACTCATTTCAACCGCCATCTCACTTTCAGTAACTGTATCCATTGGAGAAGAAATAATTGGTAACGCACAAAAGCGAGCACCTAATTCATTTCCGATATTTATTGAAGCTCTGCTCTCAACCTCACTATATTGAGGCTGAAGCAAAACATCATCAAAGCATAACCCAATCTTCATTTGGTTACTCCTCAAACTGGATGATGTACAATAGGTTCAACTTCATTGGAGTCGTCAGTTGAACCTAAAGCACCATCCCCTCGCCCAGAAATAGTAATGGAATACCAATCATAAAGATTGCCACTTTCGGTTTCAACCGCTCTAAAATGAACAACCGGAACCATCACAGCTTGTGCAATTTTTGTGCCAGGTTCAATAAGTTGAATCTCTTTTCCAATATTATGAAGATTAACAAAAACCTCACCATCATATCCGCTATCAACGACACACGCACCAACAATCAGCGAACGTTTTACTGCAACACCTGAACGGTTTTTTATTTCTAACATATATCCGTGTGGTACACCAAATCGATAACCTGTGGGCAATATTGCGCTTTCGCCTGGTTCAATGGTAACACAATCTAAATTTGGGCTTGGCAAAATTCCTTCGGGATCTGGATTGAAAAATAAATCTAATCCGGCGTCGCTGGGATTTGCCCTCTCTGGTGGTCTAACGTTGTTGCGAACTCTTACATATTCAATAATCATTTTTTTGTTCCTTTATAATTTGGGTTTTTAAAACTAAGCCAGCGTCGATGACAACCGTCTTCTCCTAAAATGTAGTGCCAGACTTCCCAGCCTAATTTTCTATATTCTTCTATAATAGAGCCATCATTTTCTAATATTTTTTTCCATTCGGGTTTGACATCTATTTCAATTTCGCCGCTGTGACTTTTGTATATCCATGATTTGCTTAATCTTTCATTAAGAATTTTTATCAATTGTGGTTTTGTCACATCTTTAGGTTCGGGTGATTCCAAATCTTCTATAATAAGATCATAATCTTCAAATTCATCCATTAAAAAAACCTCTCGCACATAAAAATTACAACCCAACCGTCCGACATAGCATCTTTTACTATATCAAACTGTTTTAGTTTTTTGTGCTCGCGCCCCAATTTATTTCCATAAAAGGCCGAACGCTCTATTAAATATTCCGATACACTGGTGGTTGCTTCCGCCTCAACTTCATCAGCACCAATAACTAATCTATACACTTCTAATGTTGCATCATCATCATTCATTTTTTTATCCCACTAACTTAAAATTCCATTTGATAGACCGTGTAGAAAATCCCCATTGAGGATCATATTCGAGCTTACTAACATAAGGTCTATTTAAGTGAACTCTTTCCTTTGGCCCAACATTCCAACACTTAATATTTGTTGTTTGACAGGTTTCATCAATCGCATTGATAATCCAAAATATTTTTCCGTTCCGCGTTTTCTTTGGAATAATTTCACGAGGAATAAACCAACAAAGACGCAGATCATTATCATATTGTGCCAGCGGAGGAACCTTAAGATATTCTAATCTTTCTTTAACTTTACTATCCAAAACCAAATCAAATGGAAAAATTCCTGTTAAATTTACAATGTTTTCAATTTTCTCTTGTTCCGAGAAATCTGATTCACTGCAATACTTCTCTATGTTTTCTTCTAGCTTCTTTTTATTTTTTGGTCGATCGCTCGCAACCGACAGCCACAAGTGTTTGCAATGTTTGAAGCGTGAATCTGAAATAGAATTACACGCACCAGAACGAACCAAAACATCTAAGCTTTTTTTATTAAGCTTTGAGTAACTTATATCTTCATTGAACAAGAGTTCTTCAACGTTGCTAAATGGCCGATGTTCAATAATCTGATCCATTGCTTTGTCGCCCAAACCCTTAATTGAAGTTAAGGGTTGAATTAATTTTCCATCGGATGAAATTTCCCAATTTCTTCCAGACAGATTAATATTAACTTCTTGGATATTATAACCCAAATTTTTAACAACGTTAATTGCTTTTTCTTTTCGGGTTTCAGGCTCTTTGTTCAAGAAAGCTGAGAGCCATTCAGCTGGATAATAATTTAAAATCCAAGCGCATTGATAAGAAAGAATACTATAGCCAACAGCATGAGATTTGTTAAAGCCATAGCCACTGAAATACTCAAAAGTATCCCACAATCTTTGAGCGTCACCTTTGTCAATTCCCTTTTCATGGCAACCTGTAATGAATTTATTATGAATTCTAGTCTTCTTTGCTGCAACTTTTCCTGTTCCTTTTTTAGTTAACAGTTTCCGAAGAAGATTGCCTTCGTCCAAAGAAATATTTTTTCCTAATTTATGTGCAAGAAGCGCAATTTGTTCCTGAAAGATCAGGAAACCATATGTTTCTTTCGTCACTGCTTCAACAATTGGATGAATATATTTAATATCCTCTGGATTTCTTTTTGCCCTGACATAATC
>Ga0208315_1001176_pt1 | contig 14263 bp, 14 predicted proteins | sample MalvireepMed_215_FD_184239 | JGI IMG/M metagenome (GOLD analysis project Ga0208315, IMG submission 184239) | Marine viral communities from the Global Malaspina Expedition - Malaspina viral metaG DeepMed_215 (SPAdes) (version 2) | ecosystem: Environmental > Aquatic > Marine > Oceanic | place... | reverse complement strand
GGTATACTCTTTAAATTGGGCGCCTTCCCGCTGCATATCTGGTCACCCGATGTGTACGAAGCCACTCCAATGCCAACAGTCACCGTGTTTTCCATCGTGCCTAAACTGGCGGCTGTTTTTGTGCTTTTCAGGCTCACCGCTTCCACCCAAGACACTGAATTCGACTGGACGCTTTGGCTTGGTATTCTGGCCATTGGCGGCATGACCATCGGTAATTTCTCAGCCCTTTGGCAACGCAATGCCAAAAGAATGCTGGCCTATTCTTCCATTGCACATGCTGCCTTTATGCTCTCAGGTATTCTATTGCTGAACAGAACAGGCATTGAGGCCACAGTATTCTATGGCTTCATTTATCTATTGATGAATTTAGGCGTCTTTTACCTGATTCAGGTATTTGAGAATAAGATTGGCAATGTGGAATATGAGTCATTTCAGGGTTTAGGCAAGAAAATGCCCGTTATTTCGGTGCTCCTGCTTGTTGTGATGATCGCCTTAACAGGGCTTCCACCAACAGCAGGTTTTAATGCCAAACTCTACCTCTTTTCAGCAGTATATGAGCAGTATAATTTGAGCGGTGAAAACATTCTTTTGTGGGTTTTCATTATTGGCTTGCTCAATACCGTGGTTTCGCTGTTCTACTATATCCAGATTCCCTATCTGCTTTTCTTCAAAACTGAAACTCAAAACATTGAACCCCAAACCGGGTTTAAATGGCATATGGTTCTGGGCACTTTATTGGTGCTGCCTTTGTTCCTGTTATTCTTTAGGTCGGATTGGTTTGTTGACCTATTGAATAGTATTAATTTTGTGTTTTGAAAACTTGACATGCTTGAGCCTATAAAACATGAATGTGGTATTGCCCACATTCGTTTAAGAAAACCCCTTCAATACTATATCGACAAGTATGGCTCGGCCACCTACGCGGTGAACAAGCTTTACATTATGATGAAAAAGCAGTCGAATCGTGGACAGGATGGTGTTGGTGTTGCAAATATTAAGATGGGGGTTGATCCGGGCAAGAGATACATCAGCCGTTACAGAACCATCAACTCAGAGCCGGTAGAGGAAATTTTCTCTAAAATCAGCAGGAAATTTACCAAGGCCAAGAAGAAGGAAGGCTACAATCCGAAGAGTGCCAAGTGGCTCAAGAATAACCTCGGATTTACCGGTGAAGCCTGGTTGGGTCACCTTCGCTACGGAACACACGGAATTAACAATATTGAAAGCTGTCACCCATTCTTAAGACAGAATAACTGGAGAAGCCGTAACCTGGTAATGGCCGGTAACTTCAACATGACCAACGTAGATGAGCTCTTCGATGTACTGATTGAGCTCGGTCAGCACCCCAAAGAAAAAACCGATACAGTGACGGTGATGGAGAAAATCGGTCACTTTATCGATGAAGAAAATCAGCGCATTTTCGACAAATACAAAAAGAAGAAAGACAACTTCGAAATCACCGACATCATTGAGAATGAGATGGATCTGCAAAGAGTGCTGAAGCGTTCTTTCAAAGATTTTGACGGTGGTTATGCCATGGTTGGCCTTTTGGGTCACGGAGCATCATTTGTGGTGCGCGATCCGCATGGCATTCGTCCGGCCTATAAATATGTAGATGATGAAGTGATTGTTGTGGCTTCAGAGAAGCAGGCCATTAAGGCGGCTTTCAATGTGAAGTATGACGAAATCACCGAAGTTGAGCCGGGCCATGCCCTGATCGTTCACAAAAGTGGCGAATGGGATGAAGTGCCGATTATGAAGCAGCAGGAGAGAAAGGCCTGTTCCTTCGAAAGAATTTATTTCTCCCGTGGAAATGACCCTGAAATCTATCAGGAAAGAAAGCAGCTGGGTCGCTTGTTAGTGCCTCAGATTTTAAAGGCCATCAATTTCGACCTTAAAAACACTGTTTTCTCTTACATTCCTAACTCAGCAGAGGTTGCCTTCCTGGGTATGATGCAAGGTTTGGATGATTACTTGATGCAAAAGCAGAAAGAAGTGATCATCGATAAAAAACCTTCACTGGATGACATCGACCAGATGTTGAGCTTCAGACCAAGAGTGGAAAAACTGGTCATCAAAGACGCCAAACTCAGAACCTTTATCGCAGATGATGCCAGCCGTGATGACATGGTGGCCAACGTCTACGATACCACCTATGAGGTAATCCGCAAAGGAGTTGACACTTTGGTGGTCATCGATGATTCCATCGTGCGGGGAACTACCCTGGAAAAAAGTATTCTGAGAATGCTCGACAAGCTGGAGCCTAAGAAGATTGTAGTGGTTTCTTCAGCCCCTCAGATCAGATACCCTGATTGTTATGGTATCGATATGAGTAAGATCAGAGAATTCGTAGCCTTCCGCGCCATGCTTCAACTGCTCAAAGACAAATACAAAGAGAATTTGCTGGAAGACGTCTATCATGAAGTGCTGGCCAATGTAGAGTCTAAAGATCAGCCGAACTACGTTCAGAAGTTGTATGATGAGTTTACGGATGAAGAAATTTCAGCCAAAATCACAGAAATTGTACGTCCGGACGATCTGAAAGCAGATTTGGAAGTAGTTTATCAAACAGTAGAGAACCTGCACAAAGCTTGTCCAAATAATTTGGGCGACTGGTACTTTACCGGAAACTATCCAACCCCTGGAGGGATGCGTGTGGTGAACAAAGCCTTCGTGAACTTTATGGAGGGTAAGACGGTAAGGGCTTATTAGTACAGAGTATCTAGACATTAGTATTGAGACTGTAGAGTCTGCATTCTAGCACTTAGATTGTTTGAACCGTCATTCCCGCGTAGGCGGGAACCCCTATCGGTATTGTCATTCAGAGCGGAACGTAGTGCCCCGAAGCATCGGGGCGAAGAATCTCCTTTTTAATACGTAAAATTTAAGGCTTCCAATGAGAAGCCTTTTTTGTTAGATTAGGTGAACCAACACATACATCTAATGGATTTAGAATTCTTCAAAGCCAATGGCTATTTACTGTCCGGTATAAGATTATCCGATGACCTTCTAACAGAGTTTCAAAATATTTCCCGTGACCTTGAATTGAAAGCGCTGTCCGCCCATTCCAATGGACATCAGTTGCATGGCGCCTGTGTTATTGAAGACCCTGTCGGTTCCAGATTAATGAGGTACGATGATCTGTTTCTGAATCACTTCGATGAACTGAACAGACTGCTGGCTACCCCTGAATTGTTGAGATTGGTCAAGAGTTTATGTGGCCCTAGGGCAGTATTTCTGCAGGCTGATATCCTTTATAAGCATCAGCATCCACATCCAGTAGTGAAGTGGCATCAAGGGGCGCCCTCCTCTCATGATTCACATTATTTGAATATTGGAATTTACCTTGATAATGCTGATTTGAATGATGGTTGTTTAAGATATGTGCCGGGAACCCACCATGACTTGCAGGACATTGGACAGATTGAAAGAGAATTTGGCTGGAACCCTCCGGGGGTGGTACAGGCCCCCGCTAAGTCAGGAGATATCATGCTCCAGGAAATGATGATTTTGCATAGCTCTGAACCGAAGAGATCGGCAGGAACCAGAAGAACAATCTATGTTGAGGCACGTCCTTATGAGGCCGTTCAGGCCGATAATCGCCAGGATTTTCGCTGGCTGGAACTTCGAAGGTTCTGGATGGCTGAAATTCTGAAGAAAGACACCGAGCAGGTGTTTACGGAGAGTGAGAAGACCTTTTTTAACAAAGAGTATGATATGAGCACGGAACAGCTAATCAGAGAAATTTCCAGTCACATCTGCCCACCTATTCCGGCTGTTTATAATTTTCAGGATGATGAAGGCCCTGACTATCCCATTCCGTTAGATTTGAAATAGACCTAAAGTTGACTCGCTTTGGCTAAGAGTAGTGTATTCAGGTTAGTAGTGAGAAGCCTTTTTTGTTATTTTTATTCCAATGAAAAATGCGGCTTTGACGCTACTCTTTTTCGGTATAATGTCAGGTTGTTCTGGTTCCAACAAATACTCAATTGTAGGTAAATGGGAAGTTATAGATGCTGACTTGCTACCCTTTGAGCATATATCCTTTTGTGAAAAGCTTAATAAGGGAGCTGTTTTTGAATTCAGGGGAAATGGCGTTCTGAGAGTTTTTGAGAGCAAAGATTCTCCAACTAATTGTAACGACAAGCAGTCATACAAGAGATCGGGAAAGAGTCTTCAATTCAGGGAATGGGATATGATTTGGGATTACGAGGTTCTTGAGATTGGCGAGGATATTCTCAGATTCAGAATAGATAGGGTACCAGAGTATATTTATTCAGAAGATACTCTGATTATAGATGAAGGCCGTATAGATAGAATTAGTAAGAACGGCAATGTAATTCAGCTGAAGAGACTATAAAATAAAAGCCACTTTTTGAGTGGCTTCATTTATCATTTAAAATTCATCATTCAACCTTACACCGAGAAGCTCTCTCCACAACCACAGGTTCTGGAAGCATTCGGGTTGATGAACTGAAAGCCTTTGCCGTTCAATCCGTCTGAGAAGTCCAGCGTAGTGCCAAGCAGATACAAAAGGCTCTTTCTGTCTACCAGAATTTTAACGCCTTTATCTTCAAACACTTCGTCTTTCTCCCTGATTTCGGAATCAAATTCCAGGTCATACATCAGACCTGAGCATCCACCGCCTTGTACAGCTACACGGATGTTATGATTGTCTGTTTTTCCTTCTTTGCTACGTAGCTCAACAATTTTCTCTCTCGCTATGTCTGTTACATTGATCATTATGCTACCGGGTTTAATACTACACTAAATACTGTAATGGTGTTGATGTCTCTGCCATAATACAACTTATCCAGAGCATCATAGGTATTGCTTGCTCTAAAGTAAGAAGTATGTAATTCATTGTCACCTTTGGCTATCCACTGAATGGTGTAAGAGTTGTACTTGTCTTTGTATGACTGCACATACTCATACATTTTCTTCAGGGCATCCAGTTTGTCCACACCAATTTCCGACTGAAACAAGAATGACTGATTGTGCCTCGGGTTGATGGTAATGAGGTCGAGCTTTGTTTTTCCATCAACTGCCTGAAATTCAAAACTCAACTCACTTCCCTGAATACCCAGATAGCTTTCTATCTTTCTTTGGAGCTTTATACTTTCTACATGTATATCCGTTCCTGTTGTCATCATTATTGTCGGGTTAAAACGCTTCTTTCACTATATTGAAGCGATTTACTTAACAGGCAACCTGCCCATTAAGTTCAAGCGTTCCGCAAAGATAACCAATGAAAATCAATTGATTAAAAACTACGAAATGAGAAAAATAGAACACATCGGCATTGCAGTAAAAAGCATAGAAGATTCCAATGTGTTGTTTGAGAAGCTCTTCGGAAGAGCCCATTATAAAATCGAAGAAGTGGCTTCTGAAGGAGTGAACACCAGTTTCTTCCATATTGGACCGAATAAGATCGAGCTGCTGGAAGCCACCAACCCCGATAGCCCCATTGCCAAATTCATTGAGAAAAAGGGGGAGGGTATTCATCACATAGCCTTTGATGTGGAAGACATTCGTGCCGAAATGAAACGATTAAGGGAAGAGGGCTTCACGCTGTTGAATGAAGAACCAAAAAAGGGAGCCGATAACAAACTCGTCTGCTTTCTCCACCCCAAAACCACCAATGGCGTGTTGATTGAGCTTTGTCAGGATGCGGGGTAACTCTAATTTTGAATTTTGAATTTTGAATGCAGAATGTTGAATGAAGGGGTGCCTGGTTTTAAAGCCTGCATGCCGCAGACATGGGTGGGTGGTTTAGGCTCATTAGCTGATACCGCCAAGTTCTCTTTAGGGCCCTGGACATCGGGATTACGGATCACTAACTAGAAGTCAAAGAGTTAAATCTCAAATGACAAATTCCAAATCCCAATTCTTCAGGGTCATAGAAACCTGTATACTTCTGAACCCAGCAATTTATCAACCTATTAACTTCAACACTTCCAAACTTCGAAACCTCAATACATGAACGTATCTTTGCCCCACAATAGAAAACTATGGCGGAAAAGCGTACAGAACTATCGGAATTAGGAGAGTTTGGTTTAATCGACCGACTGGCAGAAGGTGTTGACTTAAAAAACAGCAGCTCTGTGGTGGGTATTGGAGATGATGCCGCGGTCATTGACAGAGGTAATGTTTTCGGACTTCTTTCTACCGATATGTTGGTGGAAGGCATTCACTTCGATCTTTCTTATTGCCCATTGCCGCACCTTGGCTATAAAGCCATTGCCGTGAATGTTTCTGACATTGCAGCCATGAATGGTAAGCCGGAGCAGGTAACGGTCTCCCTGGCACTCAGCAACCGCTTCTCTGTAGAAGCCATCGATGCACTTTTCAATGGAATGAAGGCCGCAGCCTCAGATTATAATGTGGACATTGTTGGTGGCGACACCACCGCATCTCAAAGCGGACTGGTTATCTCTATCTCAGTGCTTGGTCAAGTGGATAAGGGCAAAGTGGTTTACCGCAAGGGAGCGGGACAGAACGATATTCTCTGTGCTACAGGTGACCTGGGAGCAGCATTCGTGGGACTGCAGGTGTTGGAAAGAGAGAAGCAAACCTTCCTGGCCAATCCGGATATGCAGCCGCAACTGGATAATTACCAATACATTGTTCAAAGACAGCTAAAACCTTCCGCCCGCATGGATATTATCCATGAGCTGGCCGATTTAGGCATTGTGCCCACCAGCATGATGGACATATCAGATGGACTGGCTTCTGAAGTTTTCCACTTGTCGAAACACTCTGGTGTAGGCTTCTCGGTATATGAAGACCAACTGCCTATAGATAAGCAGACTTATGATACTGCAGTAGAATTTAATATCGATCCAATAACTGCTGTATTGAATGGAGGGGAAGACTATGAGCTCTTGTTTACCATCAAACAGGAAGATCATGCCAAACTAGACAAGCATAGAGACATCCACTTCATAGGTCACGCTCAGGCTTCGGAAAAAGGTAATGTGCTGGTCACTAAGAGCGGAAACCATGTGGCTCTAAAAGCTCAGGGCTGGAATCACTTAGGATAAAGGAGAATCACAATCATTGCTATACAGAAAAAACAACTGATGATGGCCGCATTAAACTTCTGTTCAGCATTAAAGTATCTTGAAGTGCCAAACCATGCAATAATGCAAGCCAGTGCAGCTATAATATAAGTGACTATTGGTAAATCGTCAGCTCTTCTAAATCTTTTTGAATCCGAAGTTCTGAATTTATAATTATCGTAAATCAGACTTCTCTTCAGTTCAACTTCATCTCCAACCTTAGGCTTGGGTTTCGCATATGAGATATAAAAGGTTGTACTTTTAGTTTTTGATTCTATCCAGGCTTGTGACGGACCACTTCTTTTGAATTTTCGTATGACAGTGCTTTGACTTGTGATTTGTTCTGAACCAACATTGATGAAAACAAAAAAATCGATGATGAAGGTAAAGGCAAAAAGAAGCATAACTAGGTTGATTAATTGTACTGTTCTTTCATTGGCCTTGTAGTCTGGTGGAGGGTAGACGTTTTCTCCAGGATATCCGAAATCTTCTCGCCAGGCCTTTTCCCTGAGCTGCTCCCTCTCCCTTAATATCTGTTCCACTTCTTCCCAGGTAAAGGTAACCTCAGGTTCGTTCAGCTCACCATTGTCATAGCGTGCTCTGGTTGAGGCATTACTCAGAATGCTGTAAGCCTCATTCAGCTCCTGAAATGCTGCCTGGGCATCATCGCCCCGATTCACATCGGGATGCAGACTCTTCGCTTTTTGACGGAAAGCCCATTTTATCTCACTATCAGAAGCGGATTTATCGACTCCAAGTATAGCATAATAGTCTTTCGGCATATATTTAGGCAAGCTTAATGAAAGTCTGGAATCTAATGGCTCTTTAAGTATAGGGGTAAAATTGAAATTATTAAAAATACTGCATGAAACCACTCAATTACTTCAACGGCCAGTTTGTAGAGAAAGATCAGATTCAAATTTCTGTCGATAATGTGGCCTTTCTCAGAGGCTATGGAGTTTTTGAATTCTTCAAGGTTTATGGCCACAAGCCTCTGTTTATGGAAGACCATCTGGACAGACTTTTCAGGTCGGCTGAAGGTATGCGCCTTCAGGTTCCATTAAGCAAAGAGGAGATTTCCAACGTCATAAATGAGCTTATTCAGAAAAACCAAATTCCCTTTTCCACCATGAAAGTAATTTTGACCGGTGGTAATTCAGTAGATGGTTTCACGCCCGGTCAACCGGAATTATTGATCATCAACAGCCCTTTTTCTGAGGGACCAGATGAAGTTTATGAAAATGGTGCCAGCCTGATGCTCTACCATTACCACCGCGATTTTCCAACCATTAAGTCCCTATACTATGCCACGACTGTCGCTTTGCAAAGTGAATGGAAGGCAAAAGGCCATATCGATGTGCTCTATCATAATGGGAAAGAGGTTTCCGAAGTATCCAGAAGCAATGTTTTCATTTTTAAGAATGGGAAGCTAAGAACCAATGTGGATGGAGTATTGGGAGGAATTACCAGAATGCATGTTTTGAATGCAGCAAAGCCACATTTTGAGATTGAAATTGGGGTGATTAGCCTGGATCAGTTGCTCAATGCCGATGAGGTATTCATCACCAGTACCACTAAGAAGGTTTTGCCGATTGTTAAACTAGACGATCGATTGACAGGTGATGGCAAACCGGGTAAACTGACTAAAAAAATGATCGGGATTCTTGATCAATACATTGAAGACTATCTGAAGTCTTAGGCGGCCTGCATTTCGTAGCCAATCACATCCAAAAGCATGTCAACAATTTGAACGGGGATGCGCTTTTCCATCTCCTTATAGCGATAGTTAATTACATGCCCATCCTCAAGCTGAAAAGCAATTCTGCCTGTTTGTAGCTTGTTTTCAAAGATTTGAATTTCCAGAATGGTCTGATCTATACCATTACTGTAGCTGTTGTTAATTCGCCAGGTCACGTTATTGCCGATCTCCACCAACTTATTAAGCAGGCTTCTAACGGTTTCTTTTTTCTCGTGAAATAGCTGAATCATACAGGTAACGTTTGCACAATATAATAACAGAACGCTACCTGCCTTATTTGGTTTAGTAAATTTTACATTGAAGGAGCATAATTCCGCTCAATCATCTTCTGGATACGGTACAAAAAGGAAATTGGTAAAGTCAGGTTCCACCACAAAGAGGCAACAAAACTCATCAGGGTTTTTATATGCTTTTCTGAAAGCCTCCTCGTCTTCAATCAGTTTGCGTTGAACAAACTCATCGATGTAAGTGATGTAATAATTCCAGGTAGTAGCCAGGTCGTCTTTGCCTATCAACTTTTGGCCGATGGGAATTTCCACCTTTGAAATAGGGAAGATGGGGAATTCAGAGAAGCCCCTTTTTTTCACCTGATAGGCAGCCTCTTTCAAAGTATCTGCCACCACCACAAAATCTTTGGTAATGGTGCCCAGGTATTTTCCATTCAACTCCGGATCGTTCTGCATGCCGCAAAGTTAAGGGTATGTGTTGAAGTTGGGAAGTGTTGAGCTTGAGAAGTTTGACCTCCCTTCCTTTGTCGGCAGGCAGGCCCGAACCCTCCTTGAAAAAAGCCGGGGAGTTGGATTCGTTCAACAAATTCTGCTTTGCTTCACGAATCTAACTCTCCCCCTAATTTAGGGGGAGTTGGAGGGGGTTACTCCTCTTTCAAATACTTCACCGGATTCAACCTCATGGCGCGCCACAATTGAGAGTAAATGGTAAGAACTGCCACGGCTAGAACACTAAGTACCGAAATAGAGATAATGCTCAATCCCAGGCTGATATGTTCCGGATAATTACTCAACCAGTTGTGCATGAGCCAATAGGCAACCGAAATGCCAATAACAACGCCAATGGCCAGTAGAATCAGATACTTGCTCAGGTATAGCCTGAAAATCTGCGATGACTGAGCTCCGACTACCTTTCTGATGCTCACCTCTTTCAGCTTCTGCCTGATTTGCGTTCCTACAAAGCCCATCAGCCCCATGCAGGAAAGGACAATAGCAATCAGAGATCCGCCTCTGGAAATTTTCTGAATGTTCGCCTCCAGTTCGTATTGTTCCGCAATATCGTCTTCCACCAAAGTATAGTTGAGCGGATAAGGAGTGAACATTTCCCGGTGAATCGACTCAACCCTGTCCATCAAGGTTTGGCTCATTGCTTCAGCTTTAACATAAGTACTGTAAGGGTTGAGATAGCCGCCCATATACAGAACCAGTGGCTCAACGGGAGCGTGAAGTGACTCAAAGTTGAAGTCTTTTACCACCCCGATGATTGTAGGTTTATCAAAATCACCATAGTTGAAGTTGATGGTGGCGCCCACCGGATTTTCCATGCCCTGCTCTCTGACAAAAGCTTCGTTAACCAGGCAGGCTTTTGTCAGGTCCGTGGCAATTTCAGGATTAAAATTCCTTCCATCCACAAGTTCAATTCCCAGGGCTTTGAGATAGTTTTCATCAATTCTTGCATGTCTCACTATCACCCTTTCACCCTCATCGGTATGGTAGTCAGTGCCGTTAAAGCCGGAAGCAATAGAAACACTTTCCACCCCCGGAATTCCCAGAAGCCTGTTCTTGAAAGTGGCCCTTGTCTGATCGTCTTGCATAGGTCTGTAAATGCTCACAAGGTTCTCGCCACTATAGCCAATGTCATAGTTGAGTAGAAAATTGAGCTGTTTGTCAAGGGTAAGCATTCCCACCAAAAGGAAAACAGCAATGCAAAATTGAAGGGTGATGAGAGATCTTGAAAGCAGGTTTTTACCTCCCAGTTTGGCTTTGCCTTTCAAACCATTCACTGTTTTGAATCTGGAAAGAAGCAGGGCGGGGTATACACCAGCCAAAAGTGTGGTAAGTGTGAGAATAATAAGCCCACCGAAAAGGATGTTCTGCGAAAAAATAACGGACAGCTCATAATTCTTGTTCGCATAACTCGCAAAGGCAGGTAGAATGAGGTAAATGATTCCTATGGAAAGGAACAAGGCCAAAAAAGCAGAAATAAAGGCCTCGGTTACGAACTGTTTGAATACTCCGGCCTTTTCAGCACCAAATACTTTTCTCAGAGCCACTTCTTTTAAACGAACAAGGTAGTTGCCCACTGCAAAGTTGGCGTAATTCACACAGGCAATCAGAAGACAAAAAGCTCCGATTATGGCTGTAATAAGTATCATTTGATTGTCGCCCCTCGCATTGATTCCATTCCCTGTGCCCAGATTAGGATTAAGGTGAATATCGGTGAGAGACTGAAGGCCCATGGCCACCTCGCCCTCAAAAACGTCATTTTTGAGCAAAACGTCCGTCATTTGCTTCTCAACGAGTGATTTGTCTATCCCTTCTTTAAGAGCGAAGAAACAATTCATATTGATATCGAACCAGATGGTAGTTCTCCTTTGATTGGCTTGGGACCAAAAGGAGAAAGGCATAAGTATCTCAGGCCTGATAGATGTATTGGTGGGGAAGTCTCTATAGATACCTGTTATTTTGAAAGGAGTTTCCTCATTGCCCACCACCAGTGTAATCTGATCTTCGCTCAGGTCGGAAGGAATTCCATAGCGCAAGGCAGTAGCCTCAGAAATTACTATGGCCGATGGATCGCTAAATTCATTAGCAGAGCCAATCAGGAAATCGACATCGAAAATGTCGAAAAAGCCTTTGTCTGCATAGTGAGTGGTTTGATTCACAAAATCTCCCTCTATTTTACCCAGGAAAAAGCCACTCTTATATCTGCTCGCATATTCAATTCCGGGTATCTGTTTGGGATATTCTTCACCCATGATGTAGGATGAGCCACCGAAAAGCTCTGAGTTATCGCCATAAGCCATGTTGGCTATAATGCGATATGTTCTGTCAGATTTCTGGTAGAAACCATCGAAGGAATACTCGTCTGAGACGAAGATGTAGGCCATCCAGCAAATGGCAATTCCCAGTGCCAATCCGAGAATGTTCAGGGTAGAATAGCCTTTGGTTTTCCACAGAAATCGGAAACCCGTCTTGAAATAGTTTTGCAATAACATGATACTTGAGTTTTGAAATTTGACCTTGAATTTGATTTGTCTGAAGCTTCTGAAAACCTCCCAGACATATTTACTTTTGGCATATAGAGCCCCCTTTTCCTCCATGCGCCAGAGAAAGGCTTCGTGGAGATCGCCCTCGATCTCTTCAATCATATCATCAGGACAGATACCTTGAAGAAGCCGGACGGCCCATGAAGGTGGGGTTTTAGGAGATGCCATAGTTGAATGATGCTTTTGGAACCTGAGACCACATTTGTGTGCGCCTTTCCTGTATTTCATGGGCAACTTTGTAGCCCGTTTGAGTAGCCCGGTAGATTTTCTTTCGTTTGCCACCCCGCTCCGGTGTAGGTTCCCCGAAAGATGATCTGACCAGCCCCTTCTTCTCCATCCTCTTAAGCACAATGTGTATGGCAGGTAAGGAAATGGATTGTTTCATATGCCCTTCGTAAACCTTGGCTATCTCAACGCCATAGCTTTCTTCCTGCATTAAAAGGATAATCAGGATGGTTTCTTCGAGGGTTCCCAATGAAAATTCACTCATTACATTAACATTTGTTTAAAATATTCGATCCGAATATAATTAACAGATGTTTAAAAAATCAAAAAAGTTTGACTGAACCGGAGGAATTGTGTACCGAATCGGTAGATAGACTACAAACCAACCCCATCAGAGTCTCTCGCAGAGGACTCTAATGTTAAAGCATTAACCGTCAAAAACATTAAATTGACATTTCAACCTTTTAAGAAATGAGAACGCGCCTTATTCTGACACTGCTTTGTGTATCCCTTCTTTCAATTGGCCTGATTCAGGCCCAAACCAAAATCCCCGTTTGGCCAAATGAAATCCCTAACCGGATAAACTCTGACGAGCAGGAACTGGCCGAGAATAATGACATTCTCTGGATTTCTAAAATTCAGACTCCGGAAATTGAGATTTACCTTCCTACTCGCAGGAATGTGACTGGGGTAGGGGTAATGATTATGCCAGGCGGTGGGTATGCCGGATTGGCCTACGATTGGGAAGGTACCGATATGGCCAAATGGTTCAACACTTTAGGAATTACTGCCTTTGTGCTGAAATACAGGGTTCCCCTTTCAAAGTCCGTGGAAAATAAGGAATGGGTGCCACTCCAGGATGCGCAAAGAGCTATTCGCATAATTCGTTCAAAGGCAGCAGAATTCAGGATTGATCCCCACAAAATCGGTATTATGGGTTTTTCTGCCGGAGGACATCTGGCATCTACCTTAGGCACTCATTATGACCAGAATATTCCATTTATGAACGATGAAATAGACAAGGTGAGTGCCAGACCTGACTTTGAGATACTTATGTATCCGGTTATTTCAATGAAACCAGATATTACGCATGGAGGCTCAAGAGATAACCTGATTGGTAAAAATCCGAGCCAGGAGCTGGTCAACACTTTCTCCAATGAATTACATGTAAATGCTGAAACCCCGCCTACTTTTTTGCTCCATGCCACAGACGATGGGGCGGTTAAAGTAGAAAACAGTCTGGTTTTTTATCAGGCATTGAAGGACAATAATGTACCGGTAGAAATGCACATATTTCCAAGCGGAGGTCATGGTTTTGCCTTCGGTTTAGGGAATCCATCGCTGGAACAATGGCTCTCTTTGCTGGAGCAATGGATCAAGCAGCTTTGGGAGAAGTAATCGGTTGATCAGAAAACAGAAACCAGAAACCAGTTCTTCCTGATTAAGTTTAGCTAACTGACTTCTGACTTCTGACTTCTGATTCCATTTCAGATCACCTGACCACTTTATCTAGTGCCTGAGACAAGTCCCAAATAATATCTTTCTCATTTTCCACTCCTATGGACAACCTGATCAACTTAGGTGAGATGTTGTATTTTTCTCTATCCTCGGGAGATACACCGGCATGGGTCATGGTGGCTGGGTGTTCGGCCAATGACTCGGTGCTTCCAAGGCTAACGGCCAATTTCATTAATTTCAGGTTGTTGAGAAACTGAAAAGCCTCCTTCTCTCCTCCAGCAATATCGAAGGAAACCATGGCGCCTGTACCTTCGCATTGTTCATTAAAGATTCTTTGTTGATTAGCATCTTCCAGCTGACCCAAATAATAAACCTTTTCTACTTTTGGGTGATCTTTCAGGTATTCAGCAATCCTGTTGGCATTAAATTCCTGGATGTTCATCCTGGCTTTTAGCGTTTCCAAACTTCTCATTAGTAACCAAC
>Ga0208315_1001174_pt1 | contig 14287 bp, 22 predicted proteins | sample MalvireepMed_215_FD_184239 | JGI IMG/M metagenome (GOLD analysis project Ga0208315, IMG submission 184239) | Marine viral communities from the Global Malaspina Expedition - Malaspina viral metaG DeepMed_215 (SPAdes) (version 2) | ecosystem: Environmental > Aquatic > Marine > Oceanic | place... | reverse complement strand
AACGATTAGCTGCCCAATCTGGCCCCCCGGCCCATCAGACGCAGACGGATGGGAACGAGTCCTCAGAGAGCGACCAGACCTCGCCCCGGCCATCGACAAAGAGGTTGAATCCCAGTTTCGTCGAATGGATGATGGGCGTTCCCATAGGGTGGACGAGCTTAAAGCCCTTGGGAATGGGGTCCTTCCGGCAGTGGTTGCAGAATTTCTCAGAGGTATACGAGGCATACGGTGAATTAGGTGAGGTATAGGGCATTACTCTACTGCGCTGCCGCCATTACAGTTACTGCTGGCTCTGTCGGCCTGACCTGGCTCCTATTGAGGTGGATCGAATGAATAAGGCGCATATCGTGCTCCCGTTTTTGCCTCCCGCCGAGCTGAGGGGCAACTCCCGGGCTCACTGGGCCAAGAAGGCGCGGGCGGCGAAGCAGATGAGGTCGTCGGGCTACTGGCACGGCCTCGACGACTGCATCGACCTGCGCCACCTGGAGAGGGTGAGCGTTAAATATACCTTCTCGAACTTCCGCCCGATCGACCTGGATAACCTAGTCATTGGCATGAAATCTTGGGCAGATGGATTTTTAGTGGATGCCGAAATCGTCCCTGACGATAACCCGGACCACGTCCAGTTGGAGGCCCCGGAGTTCGTGAAGGCACAGAAGGGCGACGAGAAAACGATTATCGACATCAAGGAGATATCCCCGCAGAGGCGGATCCGAGGCAAGGGCCGAAAGATAAACGCGAAGTAGGAGGGTTGAATATGCCACGCAAGCCAGCGTCAGAACGCCACTACCGCAGTGTCGGGGAGGTTGCCTCTGAGCTGGAGGTCGGCTACGCGACGGCCCTGAAAATGATCCGGGCCGGACGGTTCGGCGGCACCATGAAGATTGGACGGGAATACAGGGTGCCCAGCGAGGCAGTGGCAGATCACAGCAACGGACTGTCGATAATGGATGATGTTGAGGATCAGCCAGACGACTGTGACTATAAATACGAGGGCATCGAGAAGCTGATCCGGGCTATCTTTGGCGCCCGGGAAATGTTTCCGACGGAACACCTGGATACAGTTGAGGCGGTACTGGCATCCCTGACTGAGAGGGAGCAGGCCATTATAGAACTGCGTTTCGGCCTCCTAGGCGGGCCGCCACAGACGCTGAAATCTATAGGGATCAGCTTCGGGGTCACACGCGAACGCATCCGGCAGATAGAGGCCAAGGCGCTGAGGAAGCTACGCCATCCCAGTCGCTCACGCGCCCTACAGGACATTTCTAACTGGTATTCCGGCGGCGTGCTGAACGCTGCGCTGGCCCAGGTTGAACGGCGAATCGGCAGGCTGGCTGAGGCCCTCGAAACGCTTACTCGGCGCATGGATCGTATCGCAGATAGCATCGTGCCCATTGATGGCGGGCCTAGTCTATGGTCAGAGCAATAGGGGATGAGGCGCTATTCAAAAGCCAGATCGGTGGGCGGCACCTATCGCACTTGCTGGATCATAAAGGGCCTGAGTCGGTGGAGATCATTGGCCGAAACTGGCAGGGCCTGTTAGTCTTCAAGTACGAGGTTCGCTCTGGGGACCAGTGCGAGTTCTGGGTAGCGCCCTGGGAGCTGTCAGGGCTGCCAGACGCTACATAGCCACGAAGGTCGAGGTCTTGCCCTCACAGCTTGTACAACGCCCGCGGAGCCGCCTGGTTTGGCGGCCACCCCCGACTGAGTGGATATCGTAGCCGAGTACCACTACCTGCCGCCGATCCCGGCAGCGGACGCAGTAAATATCCCTGGTCCGCCGGAGCCGTGACGTGATTGCCTGGAAGAGCTGGCTAAACATTAGTCCTTGTCCTCCAAGATTTTCATCCCCAAAACCGCAATGGCGCTAACGCACGCTGTGGTGACCTCGACTGCCCCCAGTCTCAGCGCGTACATTGAGATAGCGCCCAACAACACGCCGAAAATCAGTATCTGCGGCCTGACTCTAGTGAATAAATCCTTCATAACTCACCTCCCAATCAACACGCTAATTGCCCCGGCCACCACCGCCAGGATCAGACCCAATACTAACGCAATGGTGATCCGGCCCTGAGTTTCTAGGGCGGCTAACCGAGCTTGGATATGCGGGACATCGTTCGTTACCAATTGCCGCACCATGTCCTCGACTGTCGGCATCGTCTAGCTCCGCCACCATATAGCCCACAGTGCGACGAGGATGGCCGTAGAGGTGGCCGCCAGACTAACTGGGTGGCTATACGCGATTCGTTCGGCTCTGAGGGCTATATGGTCATACTTCATGGCATTTCGTCCGGTGCTGTATTTCCAACTGCACCAGGGCTTGGCGCTCCAGTGCAGACACGAGTTTTAGCCGATAGGCCCGGATCCAATCACAGATCGCACATGCAGCTACGGTGGTGCCCAACATTACTTGACGGATACTGGGCGCTCCACGTTGTTTGTGAGTGTAGAGGACTGGACCTTGACAGTTCCAACGCCTGCGCCGCCGATTTTGAAGCTCGCACTATCAATGCCAGACCCGTCTCCATATACGCTTTGGTTGGCATCAGTCCCCCTGATTACTATCTCTCCGCATTGTATGCCGCTCACAGTAATTCCGGCACCGTATGCCTTGACCCGTGTGAAGCTGATGGTGCCAACAATTGAGGTCGCGCTGCTGGAAATTATTATCCTGTCAAAGGTCCCGCCTGAAACTTCAGGGATATTGAGTGCGCCTCGACTTGACCCGAAGACGTATTTCACGGGGTCACTCGATAGGGTAGGGGAGATACTGAGGCCGTCAGCAGTGGTGGAGGCGACCTGGAGGGAATAGGCCGTGCTGGTCGCTAGATTGAAGTCTGTGGCCTCGACATCGACAAACTCTAACGTCTCACACAGGATATTCCCAGCCGACGAGGAAATGGCGATGGCGTCGGTAAGGCCGGAGGCCTTGCCAATGCTCATATCTTGGAACTTGATGGACTCAATCCGGGCACCCCCGATATTCAATTCGAGGGTCATGGTCCCTTGCTGCGTGTCCTCCGGTATATCTATGCCCACCCCCAAATGCTCCTGTCCCAATCCCTGCGCCCTCGCGGCATCATAGCTGGCAGACTGAGGCCAAGTCGGAGCTGGATCGATGCCCCGGATTGCAAAGTACACCGCGCCGGATATCACAAGCCCCGACACCACCAAGGCCATCGCAATGAGGCTCTTGGTGCGATGGCCGAAGTCCAACCCCTGGAGAGAGGGCAAGCGGAATGCAAAATGGAGCGGTAGGGTCACCCCCACGAACGGTATCCTAGGGAACCTGATCTGCCTTTCCCTGATGACTAACTTAGGCTTCTTCATTATTTCTTTCTATTGTCGCTCTCGAATATTTTGGAGATTCCTGCGCTCACAGGAATCGTCAGCACTGCCAGGGCTGTTAAGAGTTTTTATGTTACTTTGAGAGGGTTGCCCCCCTCAAAGCCCCTCGATGTTGTCCAGGGTTTCGGGATTACTACTCGCTGACCAGACTATCCGGGCAGCCAAGAACAACCACGTAAAAACCACCGGCGTAAAAATAACTAGCTGGATCAACTCCTTGCCCGAAAGCGTAACTGATTCCCGCCCGTTATTCTTACCGGGGGGTATATTGGGCCCTTCGGTCTTTTCTATGCCATCCTGCCCATCAGAACCTACCATGCGTCACCCTTCCATACCAGAATCGCTATCACCGCAGCCCAGCCGGCCAGCATAACGAGAGCAGATAAAACCGTCCATACCAGCGTGGCCTGGGCCGTGCGTCGGATATCGCGGATACCGGGCAGCAGCCTGAGTGCTATCGTGTCCTGCAACTGCCGGACTCTGTCGCTATCGTCCACACTTACGCCCTTAAATAACTTCTTCGATCTATTTCTTCCTACGGAATCCGGGCCTGGCTTGACCACTCTCTGACATGGCAATTGCAATGGCCTGTTTCCTGCTCCGCACCTTGGCTCCGGAGCTGGACCTAAGAGTGCCTGCTTCGTACTCAGACATTACCCTATGGACCTTTCGACTTTTGCCAGCCTTAGTTGTCGGACGCTTCGCACGCACTGCCATAACAATGCCCCTATATTGGCTCCTCCACCGTTAATTCGGCGAATCCTCCACGTAGAGCGTGGGAATCTGGGGCTATGAACCCTATCCCAGAACGACTACGGAGTTCATCAAAAAAACGAAGGCTTTTGACCCTGACGTTGATTGTTCCACTCGGCCCCCATATGAAAGCCATATTGGTGCCTAGGTCTCTAGCAGCTTCTAGGTCCGATCTAATCTGCTCTACCCGTCCGCCCCCAAGCTCTGCCTTTGTTCTCTCCAGGGCAGCAGAAGCCATAAGGTCGATTGTCATCGTGAAGCCTCGGAGCCTATTTACGTTAGCCAAGCCAGCTACTTGGATATCGTAAATCTTAGGGGTGTCGGCAGGTGCGGTGCCGTCGCGGTGAAGGTTGATCCGAAGGCCCAGTACCCGGCTCTCGACTCCAGTTCCGGTTACGAAGGGGATGGTACTGGTGCCGCTCAGGAAATCTCCCAGATCCGTGTTGCTGCGGGCCTGAAGAGCACCGCTGCTGAGGATTCCGTAGTCAACGTTCACGTACTCATTGGAGTTAGTTGCGCTCAGGTCTTCTGCATTGATGCCCACTCGAAGCCAGTTCTTAGTATCGAGGGGCATTCCGAGATCAAGATATGGTAAATCGACAAACCCGGACGTTTCTCGCTTAATACTAACCCCTGAGTTGGGGTTAGTGGATGGATAAGCGAGAAATCGCAAGGCCGACACTGAAGTAGCAGTGCGAATAGAGTAGTGAAGCCGTGGCGTACCATCGTCATCGGAGCTCAGGTCGATCCACTGGATCTTTTGGTTCGCTGTGCCGTTACGTCGGACTGTATGCCATCCCTTTCCATTGTGGCAAATAATCTGTGCGTTTCGACTTCCTGCACCGCCGCCGGCTGAGGCATAAAGAAATAAGCCGTCGGATTTCATCCAGCGAATAGGGCCAAGAGACTCAGCCTCCACGCCGTCACCCATGTTCAGACCCATCCGCGTATCGAACACACGGCTGTCTCCGGTCACCTCCATTGTGTATATTGGTGCCGGAGAGTCATCGTCAACTCCTATGCCGAACCATAATTTGTTTTGGTGGACGGCCATGCGGCGGCCATGATCTCCATGGACTGCCAGGGGAAGCACGAGCCTAGTGGTCCATGTGGACGGGGCGGTATCTACCATCCATAGGCCCTCACGAGTGCTTACATATAGTTTATCTGTTCCATCAATATCGGGGTAAACAGCAACGCCCTGCGGCCCATTCCCGCTTGGTATATCAATCGCCTCATCCGCCCAAGTATTGCCGGCATCCGTGCTGGAAAAGAAGGTAATGGTGCCGCTATCCTCGTCCCAGATAATGGCGACCGCCTCAGAGCCGATTTCAGCAAGTAGCCCCGCATCAATATCTTCGCTCTGAGAGACACTGTTTGCCAGTAAGTCTTGCGTCAGCTGAGTAGTGGCTACGGTCCAGGTTGCTCCGTCGGTAGATCGATATATCGCATGAGAATCGGCCTCGGCCATCAATGCGATTAAGTGAGTTTTGTGTGCCATGACATCAAGCGGGACAACTAGCAAGCCATTGACCCTTGCCGCCACATGCGCTACTGCCACAGTAGGCGTCCACGACCACGACATCGCCGTAGAAGTCCCTGTAGCTCGTTCAGTGCTGCCTCCACCGGTATCGCCAGCTGTGACATTAAACCGCTCTGCCTGGCCCGATCCAACCGTCAGTGAAGGGCTGCCGTTGTTGATAGATATTGCATCAACTGCAAAATCATTTGCCGTCGTCGTCACGGTTATAGATGAGCTCGTAGCTCCCGAATTGCCATTAGTCCCCGCATTGCTAAGTACACTGCTTTGGTTTACATGATAGAAGCTCATCCCGCCGGCAATAATATGGTTTGACGAGGCAAGGCTTACGATTATGTTATTGGTGCCTGCACTAGGATTAGCAAGGGACCAGATAGATACATAGTTGCCGGTATTATTAATCTGGCTTATGCGGGTCATGGCGGTACCCGCATATGTAATCCCGGACGGGTAAGCACCGCCAGTAGAGACGCTTACTATGAACCCTCTATTAGGCTGGTTGGCTACGGTGTGTGCGATAGTTACACTCGTGCCGCTGCTTGTAGACCCGCTCGAAGAGGCATCGAAGACAGGTGTCGTTACAACGGAGCCGCCAGCAATCCACTCTGTTGCATCGTATTTTCGGCTGAGTACTGTACGCCCGCTGTCATCCTCCCATTGGGCCCAAAGATTGTTCTTGTAATGAGCAGATGCCCGGATTACCTCTAGGCCGGTATAGGTACTATCCTCTTCTAGGATAGGAAGGGATATAGAACGGCCCCAGCGTGTATCTACGCCGGTCGAGTGCCAGAAGCGGCGATATTCATCAGGGTTATCATGAGAGTCGGAGTCAATACGGTCCCGGCCAAGGCCGAGCATGAGGTTGGGAAAGATAACGTCCCGGTAGGTTGTGATCTGCTCAGGGCTTTGGATCCCTGTAGGCCGAGTGACTACTCCGAATTGCTCGGGGGTATATTCTTCTACGTCCCGCTGGACACTCTTGCCACCAATTCGAACGTCCCTGGGGACTACTGCATAATCTACGCCGTTGAGGCTGATGGCTGCTGGCATCTACCTACCATCAGTGAAGACCAGATACCTTCCGGAACTGTCTTCTTCAATCTTCCATATGGAGGAGGGACGAGAGGCGTTAGGAGACTGCATAGAGTAGGTCTGCTCATAGGCAAAACGTTGGGCCTGCCAGTACTGGAACTGGTTGCGGAATTCGTTACTCTCCTGGCCGGCATAACGCTGCCATACCATAGTGAAGAAGATCTCGGCAGCTCGGGCAATTATGAGGTCGATCTTTCCATCGCCAACCTCCGTGGTCCCTGAGTCGGTGGAGGGAACGGAGAGCTGGTCTATGCCGTGTATCCTGAGGCGACGACCTCTTATTGGAGGGTTATGATAGGTAACCGGGAGGTAGTTATTATCAGTATCGGACTCACTGGACTGCATTTCCACGCGGTATGGGCCCTTGGCTAGGGTGGTAGGGATGGTATAGCGCTGCACCGGAGCAATTGTGAGCTTTGTGGCATCGAAAAAGGCCTGGTTGGTACCTACAAGCACCTCGCAGATAGCGCGGATACGGGTTGCCGTGGAGGGGATTGTCGCTGACACCTCAAGTTTCTGCCACTCGTCGTCCCCATTATGGTAGTCCGAGTTATCGAAGTTTGTGCCGTCCCAATCGAGTCGGATCCGGGCTTGGTTAGCCGTAGTGTCATAGACTCGGGCCGTGAAGGTGGCGGTCTTGCCAAGAACCTCTTGGATGTTGATAGCAGGCTCCTGGTAAGTTTGTCCCGCCCCAGAGGAGCCGTGGGAGGTGATTGAGTTAGAGGACGCACCATGATAGACACGGGTGGTCTCCAAGGCAATCGTGGGGCTATTAACGTTAGTCCAGCTGGGATGGGCACTCCCATCAAGGGCTGATTCAAAATCAGGATTAGAGAGTATGTTGTCAATAATTAAGCTCTCGTCTCTAATGCTCACGTAGAGCTTAGGAAAGCAGAGGCGAATGGCGTTCTCCATCGCCGTGCGTTTTATAAGGGGGTCGTAGCGGTGGATTAGGTACGTGCAAGAAGCCGAGGGAGTAGAGGAGAAATTGAAGGCCGGAGTAATATCGTCTGTTCCGTCATAGGCGGAGATGCGACGGATCTCTCCATCGGCGTCCCCGGACGTTATCTCCACAAAGCCCTGGATGCTATTTGTATCAGACGAGATATCTTTAAGGGCAGTATCCCTTAGGTTAGAGGTGGAGTTTCCGGAGCCGTCCGAGGTCATTGTAGCAGGATAATCTCCAATGATCTCAGAGAGACGGCCTTCCAAGACTGCTCTAGTAGTTGTAGGCACCTAATCTACTCTCTCTATCTGTATCGGGGCATAGCTCGGCGGGGTGCAGCTCGGCGGGGCGCAGCGCGCAGGGGTAAAGAACCAGCTCGCGGCCTTCGCAGGGGCGCTCGGCGGGGTGCAGCTCGGCGGGGTGAAACCCGTGGCTGGGGCAAAGACCGAGCCTTCGGTCGCGCCTCCGGCAGAGATGGAAGGGTCCTTCGCCGGGGTGCAAGCCGGGGACGGGATGGTCTCATTGGAGCTCCTGGAGCTCGTCGGAACAGGCCGAACTCCGGCACTCGTGGAGATAGTCGAGGCCGAAACCTCCTAGGCGTAGGCCGTAATCTAGGAGGAAGCCGTAATCTAGGCGTAGGCCGCCGTTCGCGCATGGTCATTATAATAATCCTCCTACTAGTCAGGGAGCCTTATCTGCTTAGGCGCTTGTAGGCATAGGCCAACGTCGTCATTCAGCAAACGTCAGCCCTTTTTACCCTTCTTTATGTGCCCGGGCCTGCTCTTGTAGCCTTTCTTCTGGCCTTTGTGAGGCATTATAGTCCTCCTTAATTGTCTACCTCTCTACTAGCTCTTTCTCCTGCGTAAGTTCCGCTATTTTGGCCTGCGCCTCAGCAAGCTGTCGCTGCAAGGCAATATTATGTAGGTCAGTCATGCACTGCGGGGAACGATCAAAGTGGCGCTCTATGTCTTCTTGGTTAGCCGTTACGGGACCAGAACCATTCTGGGTCATGCTACAGACCCCCCAGCTCCATGCGGCCTATAACGTGCTTTAGCGCCATCTCTAGCACGGCAATGCGTTTATCGATTACCACTGTGCCTTCAGGCCCGCGAATGGATGTCGGCGCATCCTCGTATACGATTCCAGTATGCAGTGGCAACGACGCATCGCGTATGCGGCTTGTGACTTGGCTGCGATCCTCTGCCCCATCAACCACCGGATGCACGTTTCGCAGATATCGGAACGTAGCATGTTTGAGCAGCTTAACATCGTCACAGGCTTCCGCGCAGTCGGTATCAGTTAGATATACAATGTCAGACTTTAACTCACGGAGAGAGTGAGCAGCCGAAGCAGCCCTGTGAATGGTTCCACCTCCAGTCGTGCTCCCATCCGAGACCTCCAACTCTACATCGGGTATTCCTGACGCCATCACATGAATTGAGGTATCGTCTATAGTCAAACGAGTCGTGGCCACTGAGCTAATGATCCACTGTTCGTCCCCGTGGGCATAGATGATGCGCCCTCTGTGCTCTCCGTCTGAGGAGCCGACGTAAATTCCGCCGTGAGAACTAGTGCCCGTGAGCATGCCAATACTGGCATGGCCGCTGTTTTCCAGAACAAGAGTATTGGAGGAATGAGCAGTAACAGTATTGCCCCCGCTGTCTGCGGTAGCTTGCCAGATATGTACGACATCGCGATCTGGGGCCGGAGGGCTATCGCCCAAGGCCATCATGAGGCCGCCCGTGCCTACTGCTTGCACATCCCAATAGGTATCGGAGCCGTCAAAGTAGATACGGGAATCCCCGCCAGTGCCAAAGCGAAGTTCTTGGTCGTCAAGTAAGCGAATCTGCTGATCTACACCGGTCTCATAGCGGGAGCCGAGATTTAATAAACCGGGAGTAGTCTGTATTTTCATAATTGTCGCCTATGTCCTATCGAAGCCGTTCATATGGGAGTATGGTTCTCACATCTCACTTTTATCTGAAGTAATTAACATCGAGAGTGGCATCAACCGAGCCGCCCCGGATCCACCGAAATTGAGATAGGTTATAAAGTCCGTCAGTTAGGTCGATGAACGAGCCTGACTCAATAGCCATCCCGGCATTGGTCGCTGCGGCGGTACCATCGTTCTCCTGATAGACCTGAGCGGTTCGTACCCGGATCATGGCCTTACGGGCTGCGTTGGGTATGGAGGCTAGACCGACGGAGGAGCTTGATACCGTTAGTTGCTCAGTGCCTAGGCCGAGTAGTGCATCCATTGTCTATCTCCTAGCATGATTGTTATTTAGCTGGATGCTCCCTTGATGACCACAAAGTTAACCACGATGGCCTCGCCGAGAGACCCGGTGCTCAGATTGGCTACCGTCACATTGCATGAACCCGAGGCCATGGTGTTGGCCTGCACTAGGTAAGCCCCGGCAGTGCCTGCGGAGCCATGAACGGCAATCACAACATCGGTGGCAGCAATGGTGGAGTTGGTCAGGACAAATGTGACTTCTGCCGCCGCGGCAAGGGATGCGTTGTTCAGCGTTATCTGGCCGGAGTGGGTATTCAGGGTCACGCCAGTGCCCTTGTTTGTGGCTTGCGTAATAGTGCCGCCATCCTGGATATCTAGCGTCCCCGCGGCCACGCCCAAATTCCCCGTAATAATAGTCAGGCCCGATGTATCAACCTGGGCTATTTCTACTGGATCACTGGCGCCGCCCTCACCATAATAGATATCGAGGGTGCCGTTTTCTCGGTCGTAGTACCAGCCTCGGTAAGATGAACTAGATGGTGCGGTCATGGTTTCCTCCTATACTTAGCTGAAAGTCAGCACTTGATAAACCCAGGAGGGCTTATGTATGTTTTGTCCTTTGGTGCCGTGCTAGATGCGCTGAGGCCATCTTCCCCGAGAAAGTCTTATCACACTCGGAACAACTAGCCTCCGTGTCCAAATTTACCGTTGAGGTCGGGGCGTCAGAATGGGGTTGAGTTAGGGTTTGTCCTGACGCCTGACTCATCATTAGGTTCATAAACTCCTGCTGAGTCCTGATACCCTCACGCTGAAGATCCATCGCCTCCTGGCGGTCTTGCTCTTCTCGGGCTTGGTTGATAGCTACCGCCGCTCTTTTATGAGAGCTGTTTAGATGAGCCATAAGGGCAGCCATATTCGGGATGTGCTTCTTTATGCACTCTTTGAAGCCCATTCCTTTGGCCTCGGCAAATCGAACATCAACTGGGGCATTAGGGTTTAGGGGGCAGAACAAATCCTCTCCATGGTCTTGGGGAATCTTTGGGTCTATCTCAGTGAAAACTATGGAGCCGTCAGTACGGCGCTTCCTCATGGTCTGCCACATCAACCACCAGGGCTGAAGAGACTTTACTCCGGTGCGCGTATCCCAGACCTCTTTATAGCCCTTGAACTTGAGGTCGCTGATACGCATGGCAGAAGGAGCGTCCTCGTTGGGCCTATTGATTACGTCCCCTTCCTTGGAATAAGAGGTGGGAGCCACACTGTCTGATCCTTCTGCTAGAAGGGCATCCCACTCAGTCTCTGTCGATCTTTTTGTCTCAGCTTGACTAGTCATACTTTCACCCCTGCCGCACTCTGACCTTAGAGTGTCATGACCTTAGCTTAGTTCCGCCATAACCGAAAGTTGATAGCTGCTTTCTTTGTCGGCCTTTCTCTTCATTCATATTTCGGAACGCTTGCTTCAGGCCAAGAGATTCTACAGGCCGTTCGGTAGCCCTGATACGGAGCTCTTCTGCTCCTTCTTGAAGTTCACCTACCGTATGTACCGCACGCCCACGTCCGTTTGGCTTCATGATACCACCTAACATGTTGAACCCGTCATTATTGAATTTTCGGGCAGGCCCTAGATAAACGTAGGCAGTAACAAGGCGGTCATTACGCACTATTTTTAGGAGCTGGTAGCGCGATTTAGTCTTTCCACTTCTAGAGGGTAAGTTGAACTCAGCCAGCCAGAAACAAGGCTCGTCGGCAAATACGGAGGTTGTCGTTACCTCCATCATGCTACGGGCGGCGAATCCACCTACCGAGGCCCCAGGAGCTTCGGCCTCTGGGGCCTCGTTAGTAAGAAGCATTTACGCTATCCCTACACAGTCCAGTCTCGGTTGGCCCTCACCAATAGGTAGTCTACGTCAAGGGTTTCAACTGCCGCGCCCTTGGCTTCAACGGCCAGGATTAACCCCAAGTCGGTAGATGTGGATGCGGCACCAGTCTGGGTCTGGAGTAGAACCCCGTCTATATACCACCGTGCGGTGCCGTTGGTATCAATTTCCAGCCGGAGGACCTGAAACTCGCCAGCGACGGCATCATCATCGGCGTCTACTTGCGTAGAGTCCGTCTGGCCTGTGGTCGAGCCTCCGTTGTATACCATATGCCAGTCCTCATCATCAGTGAGTTCGGCGGATAAGAAGAACCCACATATATCAGAGGCCGTGAGCGTAAGGGTTGTGGTAGCGCCCGTCATAACGTTGGTCTCAATACTGAGCGTATTCGGATCGATGTCCGAGAACCCGAAGAATACCTCTTTGGTATCCAGGTCGGCGAGCCTGACACGCGCCTCTGCAACCAGAGGCCCCATTAGGGCCACGTCAAACGCTACTGGCGTGCCAACCAGGGTGGTGTGGTTATCCTCATCAGTGGTTGTGATCTGGCCCACACCACTCAGACCGTCTACGCTGAGGGTAAGTACCCCGGCATCAGTCTCGGCATTGCCCTGCCCGCCGACACTAAAGGGGCCTAAGTTGCGATGTTCCGCCGTTTCAGCGACGTTGTCCTCACCAAAAAAGTCGTAGAAAAGCTCGATCTGTCCCCGAGAACTCTGTGGCATTTGTCCTTCTCCTTATCTCGGAAAGTTGTTACTGCTGGACTTTTCGTCCGCACACGTTCCCGAACTAGTTACGTTGTGCCAATTACATATTAGTATGCGAGGGTTACTACGCTGGCGCTGTGGCATCCCCGATTATCTCGTAGCTCCAGTTACCTGCAGAACGCTCTCCATAGGCGTAGGAGTCGGTCATGAATATGCTGTCTCCGCCACCTGCAATATGAGGCTCTCTACGAGTCTCTGTACGAAGGGCCATCTCGCTGACTAGTATCCACGCACTCTTGGAATACACGAAGTTAAGAGCATCGCCATTGCTGTCTATAGGGATGTTCCCGTCCTCAAAGATAGTGACATTGGCAATCGGTAGGTTAAAACCTCCCTGGAATATGATTGCCGTGGAACCCTCAGGTATGGGATAGGTTCCGACACCGGCGACCAATTCATCGTAGAAGTCTTTAATACAGAAACCATGGAAGACTCCATTAATGGGCATGGGGCCCGGCTCTGTGGCATTAGACGTAATCCGATACCGAGCATTTGCCACATCCCCAGTCTGGACCGGAGTATTCTGGGTTCCAAGTTGGGTAGTAGAGCCGTCCAGGGCAGTAAGGCCGTCCTCGTCCTTCTTCCGCATCATTGCCTGTCCCGCAAGACTCCCCATCTGGTTAAGAGAGACGGTGCTAACGTTCCTGCCAACCTTGTCAGAGACAAAGGTCTGTATCTGGACCATCTGCGGCGTGATACTTATCGCAGAGTCATCGTACTGCTGAGGGTTGTCCAGCACCGTGGTTTCGGTGATGGCCTGTGCGGAAAGTTGCTCAAAGAGAATCTCCCGCCAGGATGTTCCCGTATTAGCGTCGAGCTCTACGTTATCTACTGTCTGTGGAACAACGGCATCGTACTCTCGGCGAGATCTTGCAGCTGCCGCAATGGTATCTAGGCTATCAGATATTGATGAAGTAGTTGTGTTTCCTGTTGCCATTTCCTCTTCTCCTTATAGGATTCTCACAAGGCCCCGAGCTTTTTCCCGGCTTCCTTGACTGCAGGGCTCCAGGACCTTTCTCCTCTTCCGTAAGCACGCCATATCTCGTCGGGGCTACCAGAGCCTCCTCCCGATCCACCCCCGGCATCCAGGTCGTTAACTTCAAGATCCTCTACGACCTGCTTACGAGTTGCCTTCACGACAACTTCCTGCTCCCTAGACTTAGCCTCCTGGCTCTGATTTTCCCTTAATTGCCCCACTACGCGATAGGCGTCAGCGATAGCAGCAGCGAATCCTAGCTTGTTATCCGCAACCTTTGCCGCGTCCCATCGCTTCTTGACTTCGTCGAAGGGCCCAGGGGCCTTGTCATAGAGATCTATACTGACGCTTTTAGCTGCATCTATCAGATTGCCGAGGAGGTCTTGGTAGGCATCTTCTGTAACACCTGCAGTTCGTGCCCGTTCAACCTCAGCGCTAATACCAGCTAATTTCGTCGGCACCTCATCCATGTCTCCACTGGCCTGTCCTTGCCCCAAGACGCCCAGACCCTTGACCAGCGCTGCCATCTGGTCCTGGAGAGATTCAATGCGAGAGACTAGTGTCCGGTTTCTCTCAGAGCTTCCGGCACGAGACTTGCTATCGTTCTCCAGTTTGGATATCTGGGCCTGAAGGTCAGATATCTGGGTCTGGGATTCCTCATGTAGGGATTTATAGTCAACATCACTGGGGCTATCGACCCCAGAATCGTCAACCTGGTCCTCTACCTGCTGCATAGCCATAAAGGTTCTCCA
>Ga0208315_1001173_pt1 | contig 14291 bp, 9 predicted proteins | sample MalvireepMed_215_FD_184239 | JGI IMG/M metagenome (GOLD analysis project Ga0208315, IMG submission 184239) | Marine viral communities from the Global Malaspina Expedition - Malaspina viral metaG DeepMed_215 (SPAdes) (version 2) | ecosystem: Environmental > Aquatic > Marine > Oceanic | place... | reverse complement strand
ATTATACATCTATTGGCGGAGCTGAAACAAAATTAATGCCAGATAGAATATTATATACTCCTATTGGTAAATATGATACATTTCCACCAAATTATTTTATTGATATTGGTATTAATGATGGTGAAGATTTTACAGCTATTGAATCATTTGGAACGAAGTTATTAGCATTTAAAAATAGCACATTATATATTATTGATGTTACTTCTCCTGATGATGTTGGTTGGTTCTTGGAATCTACTCATAAAGGAGTTGGCATTGACAAACCAACAGCCGTAGTAAGAACTGAATTTGGAATTTGCTGGGTTAATACTAATGGAGTATATTTATGGTCTACATCTCAAGGAATAATAAACTTATCTGTTAAACTTGATAAAGATTTTGCTCCTTTAAGTGGAATGGCTAATCCTGTTATTGGATTTTATCCACCAAAAGCACACTTATTGATAGTACAAGACTGTACGCAGGCTTCTGATATGTTGGTATATGATTTTATTACCAAATCGTTTACAAAACTTGCATCTTACACGGGAAATGCAATTACAAATATGCAAAATAATGTAAATGAATGTATATGGTTAGAATCAGCTTCTGTTAAAAAGTATTTACCAACTCAAGGCACTACAAACATAGCTTTTTCATTTACTACTAAAGATTTTGATTTTGGAAATCCAGCTATAACAAAAAAGATACAAAAGATTATAGTGAGCTATTCAACGGGCATCGGCCTCGATAGTATTTCATCTGATACTGGAGTTATTACTGGGGTAACTAGTGCTAATCCAGCTGTAGTGACTTCTGCTAGTCATGGATTATCTAATGGACAAGTTGTTAGAATTGATGATGTAAGTGGAATGACAGAAATAAACGATAGATTGTTTACTACAGCTAACGTAGCTACCAATACATTTCAATTAAGTGGTGAGGATAGTAGTGGGCATACATCTTATTCTAGTGCGGGAACATGGTCAAAAGCAACAGCAGGAGTTACTGTAACAACAACATATTTTAAAGATGGAGATACTGATGCTACTGGTACTTTGGCTTCCACTTGGGCAACAGCTGCTCAAAATGGTATAATAAATATAGATGCATCAGCTATAGGAACTGTAAGCACTCTAAGACTTAAATTTTCTGCAACAGGATGTTATAAGATTAATGATATTACTGTTATATATAGAACAAGACTTAAACCACCAGTAACAGCGGTGAGTTCTTAATATGCCATCATCAAGAAACACAAATTTAAAAGCAGCTCAAGACCGTAAAGAACGGACAAACGACTTGTATAGCCGAACGCAGGCAAGAGTTGGAGGATGGAAAACAACTCCATCAGGAATGAAAGCTGGTAATGTTGAAATAACTTCAGCTAAAAGAAATCAATCTATAAAAGTTGCTAGTCGAGAGTCTGTTTCTGATTCCTTTTTGATTGAAACAATATCATCATCTAGTGCTACTACTTGTGTTGTTTCCGATGGAGTTAACTTTATGGTAGGTGATATGATTAGGATAAATGATGAACATATATATGTATCTTCTATTGCATCTGAATCAGGAAGTATTACTGGAGTAACTCAGGCTAATCCAGCGGTAGTTACTTCTGCTGGACATGGACTATCTAATGGTGAAAATGTAAGGATTACAGGAGTGTCTGGTATGACGCAAATAAACAATGGCATCTTTACTACAGCTAATGTCGCTACTAATACATTTCAATTAAGTGGTATAGATAGTAGCGCTTATACAGCTTATTCTAGTTCTGGAGATTGGTCAAGAGCTACATTAACAATTATAAAAGGTCAGGATGGGACTAGTGCAGCTACACATACGCTACATACACCACCATCAACATTAGTGCCAGTTTATAGAATAAATGCAAAATTACCTACTAATTATAGTGAGCTTTCATCTGATACATTGTCTTTTGTTAGGGGAGGTAGACCGTTTAATTATCCAAAACAAATGCAATTTATTCCCGCATCTGCCTTAAATTTCGTAGCGTCTGGAGGAGATGCTTTTAAATTTGCTTCAGCTGGTAAGGCTGATTATGATAATGCTGATTATGAAGTATTATTTATATTAAAAGATATGCAGACATATAGTATAACAAGTACGGATGAAGACAGTGCTCAACATATAAGAGTTAATGCAGAAAATAAAGCTTTTGATGGATTTGTTCCAGTCGCTAATTTATATATTGGAGCTGGACTTGCTACTACTACTGTTACATCTTTTGATGATGCAGTAGCTACATTACAAGCTGGCGTTTCTCCAGCTTATAATCTTGATTTAGAATCAGAGGATGCTTATGATGACCAATCAATCGCTTCTCTTTCTATAACAGTTAATTATACATTATCATATTCAGGAACTAAAGGTAGCGGAGATATAGAAACTGAAGGATACGTAAGAGTAGGTACTGTAGATTCAGATGCATTCGCGGCTACAGGATATGAACAAACTTTATTTACAGATATTAGAGATTCTGCTTTTGGAGATGGTACTCAAGCTTTGTCAACTTCATTTTCATTTTCAGGAGCTTTGGCTTCTGCTAATAGAGTAGCTATAACATTGAATACTGTAGCTACGACTGGTACGGCTTCAACAACTGTACAAGTAACTTTAAATTCAATCGCATATACAGCAGCGGGAGCTGGGACTACACGCTCTCTAACTGGAATAAATAAGGCAGATGCTATCGTAATAGCAAATTAAGGAGAATATTATGCCACAATACAGTCCAATGCAATCAGTAAGAGCCCTTAGTGGAATACAAGGAGCTATGGGAGGACAAGGATTACTTTGGGAAAGTGAAAAAAAGGGTCTATCAAGACGAGCTATACAAGATTATGTTAATAAACAAGCTACAAAAGCTACTGAAGCTAGCAGTGGAATTGGTCGTTCACGGTTTTGGGGTAAGTTAGCGAGTCTTGCAACTATGGCGATTCCTGGTTGGAAAGAGTCTCAATTATTATTACAACTATTGGCTGGAGCTGGTGTTGGAGGAGCTGTAACTAAAATAGGTTCTGAGAGAGCGACACAAGATTTACGCAGAGAAGCTGGCCCGGATGTTCTGTATGGACTTCCAGAGAAGGAAGAAGCTGAATCATATGCTCATTCAGCCGTGGATACATTATTATCTGAGGTTGACCCTGGAGCTGTGGATGTAGCTTTTTCAACTCCATTACAGTATCTTACGATGAAAATGTTAGCTCCTATTACTGGAGGTACTGGTGGGACTACTACTGGTGGCGAAGCATCAAAATATGCTGCTGGAGATATAGGTAAATTATTTTCAGCTGGTCAATCTGGATATGGACAAAGGGGATTCCAAGATTTGTTAAGTTTAGCTGGTCGAGGAACTGGAAGTGGTGGAGATATTCCTTTTATACCACAAAATCCATATGATTATAGCGCTCTTCTAAATAATCCTCGTATGAGATTAGGATTTCCAAGATAAAGGGGTATACAATGGCTTTATATGAAGATTATTTAAATCAAAACAACTTATATTCAAGACCATCTGCATTAATGTCTGATGTGAATAGTTATCTTGGAGCTAATCAAGCTTCTTTACCGATGAGTCAAGACAGCCTAGGTTCAATGTTGCAACCAGAGAAATATGATGCTGGAATTGGAGATAAAGAGATTACTAAATATAGTGATGATAAAGACCCAGGCCCTACTAATGGTAATGGTAATGGTAATGGTAATGGTAATGGAAATGGAAACGGTAATGGTTATGCAGAACCTACAGGATTACTTGCAAGATTTGTTAACGACTTGGGTGCTCTTGATTCAAATCAACAAAAATTACTTTTAGGTTTTATTACTGGTAGTGGTGGAGATAAGTTAGCTGGTGTATCTGCTGAGGAATATTCTCAGTTATTCAATATTGATGAGAAATATGCACATAGATTTCAAGGGTTTCCACAACTGACTACTTTAGCTTCAGATATAAGTAATGTACGTGCTTTTGGAGACCAGCAAAGAGGATTTGAACAAAGGGCTGCTCAACAAGCCATGGCTTCTCAAACACAACAAAATCTTGCAAGAGGAAGAGGATTCGCTGGATTTGGAGCTACTGGTAGAACGAGTGCATTAAATAGAAGAAGTATGATGGATACATTGAAACAAAGACAAGCCAGTGTTGGGGAAGCTGAAGCAAGTAAATATGGTCAATTATTATCTGCATTACAGGGTAATTTACGTGGCGGTTTTGCGGCAGCTTCTCAAATTTTACAGGATAATCCCTTGGCTACATGGGGTTCTGGTGGTGGTGACACAGACCCAGGCCCAACCCCTGAAGGAGCTCCGGATAATCCTAATCCGACAGATACATATATGGATGAATATGGTACAATGTGGGAGTGGGACGGTAGTATGTGGGTAAAACAAGACAGATAATGATAATAAAGGTATATTATGGCTAGCGCGATAGATGATTTAAGGTATATATCAAGATACGGTTATAGAGACCCTTGGGCTGAAGCTACAAAAAGTATAACTGATAGCTTGCTTGCTTATACTAATAGTAAGTTTAAACGTGATGCGTTACTTGCTGATTATAAGGATAAGGCAGAACAGAAAACATATGACCGTGAACGAGATGCTAAGCTTGATGCGTATGAACTTTATCAAGGGGAAACAACCGCTGAAGGTAGAAATGCAATATTGCAATCTCCTGAATTTGCAAAGAATTTTCCACCTGGTTTTGTAGATGCTGGAATAGCATCTAATAATAAGATTATCGCATATGAATCTGAACGTGATATACGATTTGGTAATATATCAAAAGCTACTGAGGTAACTCCAGGAATACTGGAGGATTTAAAATGGTTAGAGCGTAATGTTCCTGGTTCTGAATCTGGAACAAGAGCTAGAGTTGGTACTGTAAAAACAAGTCTTGCAGGTCAATATGATGACCAAAATAAAACTAATTATATTACCGCTAAGTCTAAACAATATGCTACAAGAGGTCTTTTAACTACAAAACAAGAGACTGCTATATTAACTGAATTAGAGAAAAGTGTTGTAAATGCTGGTTCTATGTTAGAAGATGCTTTAGAAAGTAATAGAGCGACAGTGGAAGATTTAGAAGAATTTTATAATGACCAGAAGAAAATGTTAATAGATAAAGGTACTATATTTACATTAGATACTATTAATGCTGAGGTTGAGGATTTAGAAGAAAGATTATCAAGACACTTTCCAGCTCATATTAATACAATGCGGCATCCAGATGGTAAGAAATTTTCATTTGTAGATAAATTAGCTTGGTGGAAATTAGGTAGACCTGACCCTGACGATGAAGGTCGCAAAGGTTATGGACAGTTATATGAACAGTATCCTACATTTTATAAGAATCAGATGGATAGGGTTCTTGATTTTTCTACTACTCCTGTTGTTAGAGATTCCAGTGTAGTGGCATCAGATGGTACTGTTTCAGAAAGTAATGTTTCTGCATTTCATGCAGATTCAGATGCTCGATTTGCCGTAACAGAAGAAAATTTCGCAATGCCGCCAGAATCACAGGTTGAATTACGATATGCGAATGGAACAACAAAGGTTGTTAGTGGAGAAAACGCCTGGAAACAATTAAAAAGAGGCGATGTTGTTTACGCTAATAGTAATAAATCAGGTATAAATCTTAAAATAGGTGTTGGTACAAATCCAGTATTAACTAAAAGAGCTGATAGTAAAATACCAGGACTGTTTGCTGATGAATCAACTATGGATGTAGGCGTTGTGTATCAAAATCCTACTAAACGTCAATACGAAAGTACTAGTAAACCTGTAAGAGTTAAAGGTGTTGGCAGAATTGCGGCGGCTCGTTCACCAGAGCTTAGAGATACAGCTTTGTCAACAAGAAATATAAAACTTAAAAGCGGTGATTTATTAATTGATAAAAACAATGGAACATATCATGAAGTGTTGATTATTCTACCTGAACCAGGTAAAAGATTAAAATTTACATCAACAGACGAGGAATTTAAGACTGCTTTACAAAGAAATCCATTGGATGAAACTATATTTAGAATTGGCGGCGAAGATTTGAAAGCTGAAGAATTAATTAAAAAGTTTATGATACCGATGACAGTTCCGCAGCCTGAACAAACAGAAGAACAAGCTCCTCTTACATCTAAACTTATTAGTGTAACGCCAATGGATAAAGATTCTACATGGGTAGCGGATTCTACTGCTTGGATGACTCCAGCAGAAAGATAATATGCCTCAAGAACAAAATTTCATATGGGAAATGGAATGGCAGGGGCATGTATTCAAATTCCAAAGCCCTACTAAACCCACCGACGTAGAAGTTCAAAAAGCTTACGTAGATTATATTTCGCAAAAAGATGTATCTATACCTAGTAGAGATACTATCGATATTGGTCATATTGAAACCGTAGATGCCAGAGCCGAAAGAAATGCCAAAGAAGTAGGCTCATTTAAAGCAGATAAAATGTACCAAGACGCAACATTTTGGGACAGGGTTGGAGAATCATTTAAACTGGGATTACCACATTTAGGGCTTTTAGAGCCTAAGTTAGAGCCAGCTGATGAACCATGGGAGTTTTTTGCTGAAGCTACTGGTGGAATAACTGGAGCTGTAGCTGGTCTTGGAGCGACATATTTACTTACAGGTGGAGTATTGACTCCTCTTAAAGCTCCTGGATTCATTTCAAACATAGCTAAGATGAATAGTCTAATGAAGAAGGCCAGACTTGCCGAAAAAGCTGGTAAGACTGCTCGAGCAGAGAAATTTAGGAATCAAGCTGAGCATATTTATCGAGCCAATCCAGAGACATTTAAAAAAGCTTTTATAAGTAAGGGTCATGCTGCTGAATTTTATGGTTATAAAGCAACTGGTCTTCTCGGTAAGATTCCTGCATATAAAAATGCTGTTATCAGATTATCAGCTAATAGTCCAAAATTAGCAAGAGCAGCAAATCTATTTGTAAGTAATGCCGCAGCATTTACGGCTCATGGGCAGGCTCAATTACATCCTTGGGAGAAATTTATTACAAGAGCATCTCGTATGGGTAAGGATGTTAAGACTAGTCTTGTCTTTTCTGTAGCTGGACTTCCAACTCCACTTGGTCTTACAGGTAAAGCAATGCAATATGGTGTTGAGCCAACTCTTATATTTGGAGCTGGTATGTATTCTGACCTTGGTGAAACTAATATGACATGGGAAGAACGAGCTATACACGGAGGAACATTTCTAGCTTTTCATCTTTTTAGAAAGGGAATGAACAGACAGCAGGTCAAAGAAAATATCTCAACAGCTATAAGGATGATTGACCCAACATTATCGGAAGCTAAATATCGCTCTATAAAAGATAGTAAAGCCTTGGACAATATTATGGATGTTGGTCAGGGAATGGTTACTAAGAATCCAAAGTATATGTTATGGTCTAATAGAAAGAATCCTAATCATACTGTTGAATTTATACGTGTAGAAAAACCTAAGACGAAGCAGGGCAAACCAAAGATTATATTTAGAGATTTAAGTAACGGTAAATATGGCAGTTTAGCTACATCTACTTTTTATAAGAAATTCAGCAAAAATGTTGTTCAGCCTCGTGGAGAGCGTGAAGTTGGTAGAGCTCTTACCAAAGAAGAAGAAACTCAACTTGAACAATTAGAAGCTCAGCATACTATTTTAAACGAAGCGTTGGTATCAAATCGTGGCGGTGACCCAGAAAAGGTTGAGCATAGAAATGTAGAATTAGAATTAAAGAATCCATTTTCTAAGAAAGTTGGACTAGAGGAAGTTGAGCATTGGGGAAAGAAAATTGATGATACTACTAAAGAAATAGATAAGATACGTCGCCAGAATAAAAAGATAATAAGAGACCCAAAGTGGAAAGAAAATTATCCTGTACTGGCTAATAGGATTGAAGCTTTAGAAAAGAAAAGATATACATATAATGTAAAATTAAAAGAAGCATATCCAAAAGTACATCTGTCAGAAGAAGAAACCTTTGACCCGGTAAAAGATAAATTTAGCGTCGGCGACTTTGTTAAAATACCTCAGCTTGATGAATCGACCAATTCATTAGATTATAGTAAAGCTGGAATAGGTAAATATGTCGGAACAATGAAAGATTTTGGGCCCGGAGAAGTTATAGCTCCTGATTGGATGCAAAGAGAGCCAAGTCGATATTCAAGTTATTTTAAAGATATTCCAGTATTTGAAGTTAGGATAAAGAAAGGAGCTGAAAAGGTTAAAGTTGCTGTAGGCGGTGAAATCACTGATGATGTTGTTCATGCTATTGGACAGGCTAATTTACTTGATAGACCGATAGTAGAATATGCTAAAGACAGTCCTGAAATGCAAGAGATTAGTGAGAATCCAGTTGTTTTAGAAACTGGTGGAAGATTTAAAGAAACTTCATGGAATCCTAAAAGTGTAGTATTTAATGAATTATTTCTTCCTCTTCCACAATCGCGTGGGAAAATAGAACAAAGAGAACAAATAAAAATTGAAGAACCAGCTGAAGTAGATAAGCCTGAAGGTAAGATAAGAGAAGCAGCGATTAATCTTGGCTTCAATAAGTTAACAGATTTTTATAATATTCGCAGAGAAGTTCGTCAATATGCTGAGTGGTGGGATAAGGTAGGACATCCACAAATGTTAAGTCAGAGTGCAGAAGCTGACCGATATATTGGAGCTAAAGACCCTCATGCAAGAGCCGCTATTAGAAAACGTAGACAGGATGCGGTTCAGGGAGCTTTTCAAACTGACAAATGGCGTGATATATTTCTTAATGCTCAGGACAAAGGATTAAAAGATACAATAGGTCATCAAGAATTATATGATTTCTTTACAGAATTTTCTGTGATGGAGCCTGGTACTGTATCAGAAACATTTGTTGCAAGACCTGGATATCAATTAAAAAAGATTAAATCAGCAGATGGTACAAAATTATTTCCAGAAGGAGTTCCTACGTTTCCAGGAGCAATGCGTCTGGAAGCTGAAAAAGTTTCTAAAATCAGCGATAAACTTGCTCAAAAGCGTGAAAAGAGTAGACAGAATTTTCAACGTTTAAGAGGAGCAGATACCGAAGAATGGCCTAATATGAACAAGATGCGTAAAAAACTGCCATTGGAAGAATCATCATATGAATCATATCCAGAGTTTAATCCTAAATATGATAAACCTTGGATAGCTAAAATAACTTGGGATGTTAGGGAACTTGATAGAATTGAAACTAAAGAAAGCGTTTTAGCCAGAGATGGTGAAGAGATTAGGTTTTCAACAAGAGAAGAAGCTTTAGATTTTATTGCTGATGCTTGGGTTAACCAAGAATCAATAGAAAAGCAGATTTCAAATAATATTAATAATATAGCTGCTATTCGTGGTGATGAATACAAAGCTTGGAAATTACAACAAAGAAAATTACATAAAGCTGTAAACAAAGCTGGATGGTCTGATTCAGATTATAGAGAATTACTTCGTGAATTTTGGCCAGAAAGTAAAGGTTCGTCAAAACATATGACATTTGAGGAGCTCGAAATGGCTACTACTGTATTCGAGCATCCTAATATTAATCAATCGTATAATGATATGCTAACATCTATCTTGCCCCCGGCTGATGTCATGTTCAATACGAAACCTCATCTTAGAAAGTTTATAGTTGGTATGCAAAAACTTACACTGCCAACGTATACTGTAAATATGTTGCAGGAGAGTAAAGTTGCTTTTGACTGGGCCAGACAGGGAATGCAATTTGAAATTAAACGTGAATTAAATGCAGGTGCTTTTGCTCAATATTTACATGAATTTAGGCAGACCTTTAGAGATAGTGACGGTAATAAGTTAAGCGATGCTCAGTTGAGGGACATAACGTACATAGTTGACCCTTTATGGAAAGATTTTTACGACCCAAAAATGGATGTATTTCCAATACAGGATATACAAAAATATCATAGAAATATGAGCGATTTGGTCTTAGTTAAACTATTACTTAATCATGGAGTAGAAGTAAGGGATGGGTCAACATCAAATTTACAGCATAAGGACTTTTTTACCGTATATACAAAAGCTGGAGATAAAATTGTAACGGCGAATAAATGGGATGAAGTAAGAATAACTAAGGGAGTAGAGTTTGTTGATAGCAACCTGAATTTTAATAAGCCAGAGCTGGAAAAATATGTATCTAGAATTATTGAGTTTGAGCATGTAAAAAGAAAACGATATTCTCAGGAATATCTACAATCTTTAAGGTCAGTAGACCCACGTACAGGCAAGGTTGATAATGGGTGGTTTATTGAAGGGTATGAAAGATTCGTTCCTATATGGGAAGGTAATAAGGTTGTAAAGATTGATAAATATAAACGTAATGAAATAGAAAATGCTAAGGGTGAAAAGGTCAAGATATATGATAAGAATGGCAACTCTGGTAAATTTGAAAGCCATATCGTAGATGAACATTTAACTAGAATAGTTACACAGAAATTTCATGATGAGTTTGTTAAGTTTGATTTTAGTAAACAGTTAATTGAATATTGGGTAAATCTTGACCCTCAGCTTGCTAAGATGGCTGTTAGTATGTCTAAAAAGAAACAGATAGCTGAGTTAATGAGACATCGACTTTCTGCATTTATTACAAACTCTGGTGGAGTATATGGAACTATACATTCAAGAACTGCAAAACTTCCACCGGTATTTACTTTTAATAAAAATGGTAGATTAATACTTATAGATACATTTAAAGATGTTACTGGTAAGCCTATTAAAAAAGGTTCTGTGGTTATGGATGCTAAGGGAAATAAGCAAATAATAGATAGAATACTTCCAGTGTATGAATCTGATTATGTAAAAATAATGACAGCTGAAGCACAGCGTAAATCACATATCGCTGCATCATACGAGATTTTTGGACGACATGGAGCAAATAGTAAAAGAATATTAGGTGATGCCGCTACAGCAACTGGTGCAATAGAGGGTAGTGTAGGTGAAATTAGTATGTTAGCAAAAGAAACAAGTTCAGATTTTGCTATATGGGCTCATAAATCATTACAATTACAGATAAATTCAACTGAACCAGCGACAACTTTAGAGAAAATTGGAGCTGGTCTTACATCTTTTACAGCTCAGGCGATATTATCTACGCCTAAAGCTGGTGTGAAAAATGCTATACTTGGAAATCAAGCTAATGCAACCGTATTTGGATTTAGACAATTATTTAATAGTTGGTCAAGAACATTGAGAAATCCAAGATTAATGACCGCTGAAGCTCGTAAAAGAGGAGCGTTAGTTGCTGGTGTTCATGAAATTGTAGCTGGAAAAGGATATAGTAAATTTAGTCCAGGACTTATGAGACCTACAGAGATAGCAAATCGTGTTTTAGCGGAAGCTATTGCTCTTCCTGCTCTAGAAAATGCAATTAATGTTTTGAATGGTATAAAAACTCCTATGAATGTAGGAACATCAAGACAAACGGCACTGAGTCTTCTTTCAGATGTATACAAATTTCGTGATAAAGAAATCAAAGATATGAAAGAACTTGGAGCTGATAGATTGCATGAGCGTCCAGAATATATCGACCAAGCTTATGTGATGGCTCATGGAACTACTCAGGGAATTCCAAATATTCCTTTTGTTCCACAATGGGCTGGTAGAAAATGGGCAAAACCCGCTACTCTTTTTTATCGTATTGCTTATAGAATTAGTGAAATTATCTGGAATAAAGTATTTCGACCATTGGCAACGACTGGTAATCCAGTCCCACTGATGAGATATATGATATTGTTGCCTATTTCTGGAGCTGGAATTGCTGGTATGCACTATCTTTTACTTAATAAAGATGTTAGAAATCGGTTTAAAGACAAGGCTGGTCAATTTTTTGATTTAATTTTTCGAGCTGAGTGGTTGGGTGTTGTAAGTAATGCATTTGATGAGCATGGTGATATAGTCGATTCATATTCTCCAGCTGTATTAAAGCCTTTAGAAGCTGTTTTTAATAACTTTGTATTTTGGGCGACTCGTCAAAAATATCCATTACATGCGTTTAATGATGCAGTTAGAGAAATCGTTTTAGCGTATGACGATTTAATGACAGTCTATGAAAATAATGCCAAACCAAATTTAAAGAAATACAGCGATTCTAAGCGTAGACAAAGACAGTTTCAGGATGTTTATTTCAGAAAAGAAGGTAATAAGCCCGATGAAGCTGATTTACTGACATTTAACAGTCCTACATACCGAGCTGTAAGATTATCTTTTTGGGGAGATGAAGCTGAAGAAAAAGCCAAATCATACTGGTCATCTGTTAATAGTATAATTAATTATGATTTAAATAAAGACCCAGGTAAAGATAAATTAAAGCATAAGTCGAGGAAATTAGCTTTTAAGAATCTAAAAGGAATAGTATCTAGACAAAGACCAATTCCAACATCATGGAGAAAATTAGATACTGGAACTAAAACAAGATACGATTTATTTTATTCACTATTAAGTCCAGAGGATAAAGCTAAAGAAGATGCAATAGAAGCAATTTATCAGAAAAAGAAAGAAGAGTTTTGGACAGCTGTAGAGGATTACAGCGATGAATACTCATTTGGAGCTTATGATGACTAGGAGAATTAATCATGCCTGAAAACACATTATTATCATTATTAACTGGCGGCAGATACGGTACATCTGCAGATTTGCCAACTATTCCTGAAATGGCTCATAGTTATATTGACCAAATAAAAGAATCCTATGACCAGCAACAGCAAAGAGATGTTCAAATACAAGGTCAAGGTCTTGGATTATTAGATATGGTTGGTGGAGTGGCTAAAGCTGGAGCTATGATTCCAGCGTTAACAAAACAGTATAAACTAGCTTCAAATGGACAATCTCAATTAAGAAATTTAATTAAAAGACTATCAAAGGAAAGAAAATCACTAAAGGTAGATGACGAGTTCACGATGCAGGTATTAAAAGCGAAAACACCAGAAGCACAACAAAAGATATATGCAGATGCTTCTAAACAAAGAATGAAATTACAGATTTATGAAAAAGCCTTAGAACAATATACAAAGTTTGGAGCTGCTAGACCAGGTACTGAGGATTATATACAAACATTACTTCGAGAACTAAGTAAACATCCATTCAAACAATAATGTCTTTATTCAGAAGCAGAGATGGCTCACAGAAACGTGGCCCTAAGAAAACATCCATTGGTGACGGACGCGGCTCCAAGTTCGGTATAAAAGGTAGTAAAAAGCGATACAGAAAGAAGACTAGAGGACAGGGTAGATGAGTACTAACGAAAAATATTTCATACGAAAGCTACTAGCAGTTGAATCTGAAGGATTATCAGTTCAATACAGAGCTAAAATATTACAGGCTTTAAAAGATGATAAGATTAATTTTAACAATTTACAGTCTTGCTTGAACAGAATACAGGATATAAGAAATGCCGCCTGAGAATTTATTTCAATTCCTTGAAAGAATAATGGAGAAACCTGCTCCACCAAAAGAACTATATTTGAATCTGTACGGCAAATATTCTATGCACGGTAGAGGAGATACGATGGCTCCAGCTAAAGCTGTTTCCACTGGTGTTGCCCACGATGAAATGGATACTCTATTAGCAAAAGACGAACTAAGAACACAATCATTACTTGATTTTATTAGAAATGCTGTTTCAACAGTTCCAGGGATTAATCCAGAAGAAACTTCTTATGGTAAAGCAATTGCTCAAATAGTAAAAGAACATGGAAGTCCAGTTGTAAGGCAGAGAGAGCCGCAAACTTATGGTGGATTCATACCAGATGACCCTCTAGCTTATTTTAGTGAAGATACAAGAGACCCAAGTTTGGCCAGTTGGCCTGTTGATACGGTTACGATGCGTCCTGGTAATGTGGAAGATTTATTGGCAGAGTTAGCTCATCAACGTCAGTTCAATGTTAGTCCAGAAGAAAGGAAATTATTAAATACTAGATTTGATAGTGAACGTGAATTATATCCATCTCCACATGACGTACCAGGAACTCTTGAATGGGAAGCTCATACTGGTAAATATGAACCTGAAGTTAAAGAAAGATTTGAAACATTACTAGACTCATTGATGTTTACATATCCACACCATAATCCACTAAGAAAATACTTACAGAATCAACAATAAGGGGTCTAATTCATCGAATACGGGACTTTTACACCCTTATTGGTATCCAACCTCAACAAAATCAAAAAGCGTCCAAATTCTTTGAATTTACTAAAGCATATATATACTATATATATTATATGCTTTACTATAGCTTAAGCCTAGGCTTAGGCTTTAGGGTTTATAGTA
>Ga0208315_1001171_pt1 | contig 14321 bp, 24 predicted proteins | sample MalvireepMed_215_FD_184239 | JGI IMG/M metagenome (GOLD analysis project Ga0208315, IMG submission 184239) | Marine viral communities from the Global Malaspina Expedition - Malaspina viral metaG DeepMed_215 (SPAdes) (version 2) | ecosystem: Environmental > Aquatic > Marine > Oceanic | place... | reverse complement strand
ACATCGCCAAGCTGACCTTCCGCAACCGAGACCTCGGGGCGGTGGGTAGCATCGGCGCCGGGGAGATGTCGATGACGGTGGCCGAGGGAGAGGTCCGGTCGGTCTTGATGACCCTGGAGGACTTCCGGGTGACCGGGACGAGCGACGGGGTGATCTTCTGATGGCTGAACCATTCGGCGTCCGCTTTGAGGTTACCGGCCCGGTCTTTGACGGAACTGGACTCCGGGCCATGCAGGGAATCGTCAACCGGGGGCTCCTGGATATTGCGACCCTGGAAGGGGCCAACAAGGTCAAAGACCAGTTATATGGCCCTCCGGCTTCGCAGTATTGGAAGGCCGACCCGAAGACGCGGCATGGCGCCCATACCCGCGACCTCAAGCGGCGGGTGGCAGCAAGTCTACCATCGGACAATCTGGCTGTTTTCAACGCCGGCGGCGTCCATTACGCTCCGAAGGTCGAGGCGTTGTATGGGATGTTTGCAAAAGCAACCGCCGCGATTGAACGAGACAAAGCCGCGTTATATCACAAGTACATCGGCGGGGCTTTGATCGAGGCATTCGATTGAGCCGCTCCGGAGCATTAGATCGGATCGATGTATTGCTATCGACCATCACCGACCCGGCCTTCGCAGCGGTCATCCGGGCCGAGCCTCTGGCGTTGTCTGGGACTCCGGTCCTGGCGTACTGGGTCCAGGCGCGGACTAACGGCTGGCAGACATTGTCGGATATCGGCTCGACGACGACCATCATGGTCCGGGCTTATTTCCGGCTCCAGGCATCGGCGGACGTTAGGGAAAGTATCGAGTTGGAGTTATGGGACGCAATGGTGGAGGTGGACACCAAGCTCCGCTCCGACGCCAACCTTGACGGGAACTGCACCGACTCCACGGTCGGGTCGGCCACGGTCGCCACGCTGGACATAGGCGGGGCTTTATACCGCACGGCCACCATCCCATTCGACATCCAACTTTACGAGGAAGTGACCATCACTCCATAGGGAGAGGATATGGCAAAGAAATCAGGACTGGGTCAACAGATATTCGTCCACGGTTACGATCTCAGCGGGGACGTTGCGGCCATCGACAACGCCGGAAGTCCGCGGGAATTGTTGGATATAACCGGGCTCAACGCCTCGGCCCACGAGCGGGTGATGGGATTGTCGGACGGGAACCTCGGCGTTTCCTCCTGGTTCAATGACGCGACCGAGCAAGAACACGCCGCATTCAAGGGACTGGTGACCACCGACCGGATCGTGACCTGGGCATTCGGGGCGACCCGCGGGGACGTTGCCGCTTGTTTGGTAGGGAAGCAGATCAACTATGATCCGAGCCGCGGGGACGATGGGTCGTTATCCTTCACGATAGACACCCAGGCGGACGGCGTCTCCCTGGACTGGTGCGACACTTTGACCACCGGCAAGGAGACCCATTCCTCGGCTGGCAATTCGACCAGCCGTGACGACGGCGCCGGGACCAGTGCCGGAATGGTGGCCTACCTGGAGATCACCGACATCGACTCCGGGACGCCGACCGTGACCATCCAGCAGTCCTCGGACAACGGGTCCAGCGATGCATTCGCCACGGTCCTATCCTTTACGGCGGTGGCTGCTGCCGCGGCCCCAACGGCGGAGCGGGTGACGGTGAGCGGGGCCGTGGAGCGGTATCTCCGGATCACGACCACCGGGACATTCTCCAACCTGGACTTCTGCGTATCGACCAGGAGGGGGACAAGCCAGGATGATGTCGCCTTCTAATGACAACGCCGGACGATGCCGTCCAGGAGGAACTACGCCTAGCGCGGGAGGAATTAGCACGGCTAAAGGCGGCCGACGACAAAGCCGAAAAGATACAGATGACCTCCGGGGACATAGTCCGGCTGGTGATAGCGGCGCCGGTCGTGTTTACCTGGTTATTCCTGGGAAGTCGCATCATAATCTCGGCCACCACATCGACCGCCGTTTTGAGCCAAATCGAACCCCTACTTTTGGCGTTATCCATTTTGACTATCCCGGTCACGGCCATCCTTGCGTCGTTATTCAAGGTTGATGGAAATGGTAAATGACCTTATTTGAGAAAATCTGTCGAATGGTCGGGGACCGGCGGATACCGTCTTTCAGGATGCCGGCGTTCCGATTGTTCCGGGTGGGCTTCGCCAATAAGCATGTAACGACGATCGTGGTCTTGGCCATCATCGTGAGCGGCCTGGCGGTCGCCGTGGGTCTATATTTCGCCGTCAAGGATGTGGCGTCGAGTACATATAACTGGCCGGAGCCAGCCGAATACGATGTGACCCTCGACGGCTTGCAAACTATGGGCAAGAAGAACCCGGACTACCCGGACGGGACGGCCAGCCAAACTCTTAGAGTGGGCTTTAAGGACGGGACGCGTGTCGATCGTGTGGTGCTGAGGAATTTAGACTTAGGCAAGGTCGGTCTGGCGAAATCCTTTGAGATAACGAGAAACGCCACCACCGGGGTCACTGGTGCGTCGGCTTATCTATTCATCGGGGACATCGTCATTACCAATAGCAGCGCGCCCACTTTGGCCTGGGGCAATATGGAATTAGGAAGCGTAACTCTCTCAGCCAGAGTTGACGGACACAGCCAGGAAATACAACAGGACTCAACCGTGACTCAGATAATCATCGACTCAGACCGGGGGGCCGGCACCTATACCGCCCAAGATTCAAAAGTGGACAGGGTGATTCTCCAGATAAACGGCTCGACCAAGGGGGCCAGCATTGGGGTTTTGGAGATCGACAATGTGGACGCATCGGTCGGCTCCTGGTCGTGGGATTACATCAAGGCTGGCTCCTTGTCACTCGATGGGACGAACGAATTTGGAAATGCGACGGGTATAAATGTGGCATCCGCAACCTGGGCCGATACTATCAGCGCCCGGACTATCGTGGATAACCTGGTCGATGTCCCAATTTCGGTGAAGTAGTGAAACATCTCGGACTCATCGGCGCCGTCCTCCCGTTGGTGCTACTAGCCATCGGCATCATCGGCTGGGTGCTGACCGTCAGGCATGACGTTACCGACGCGGTCAAGCAGATCGCCGTCGTCCAGGGGGAGATCGCCGCCATCAATGCGCGGATGGAGAACGAGCGGACGATAAGGACGGACCTCCACGCCGACCAGGCGGGAGACCTGGTGACCATCACCAACGGACTTAGTGACAGGATAAGCGGCCTGGAGACCGACCTCGTCCTGGCTAACGACCAGATGGCGACCATCATGGGGGACCATGATGGCTTTGCGGACGTACTCCGGGAACTGGGAGAGATCGGCGCCCTGCCGTCCGGGGAGCGGCGAGATTATGGCGGGTACGGCAACAGATGACACGAAGGATAAGCAATCGACTCGATAGCGGCAGCGTCAATCCGGTCAACCAGAACTCCGAGCCAAGGCGTCGGGACTGCCATGGATGCATGCTGAAGGCTCATTGATGTGCTGGTTTAATCGACACTGGTGGCGACCACATTCGGAGGAGTGGTCCGTCCGGGTCTGCCGCATCTGCCGGGTCAGGGAGCAAGCGATGTACCACTCGGCGACCGGCCTGTATTGGATTAGGTTATGAAGATGACCGCTTTTCGGCCTCAGATTCTGGCGAGTATCGTGGCCGCGACAATATTCTGCACGTTCACGGCTTGGATAGGATGGAAGCTTCAGGCCGTCGAAGTGATTACTGGGCTTACGGGCGCATTTATAGGATTCCTGGGCGGAATCTCCCTCCGGATAATCGACTCCGGGACGGATGAGGACAAGGAATGACTAACCGAGGGCTATTGACCCATTTCGTCCTCAACCGCCCACGGGACCACTGGCGGGAGGTGAGCTGCCTGGAGATTGGATGCGTTAACTATGCGATGGGCTGGAAGACGATCCTTCCGGTGGACGATATAGCCAACATAGAGATGGTCCGCCGGTCGAATATGGGCTTCAGGGAGGAGCGGGAAGACGGCCTGGTCGTCTTCGTATTTTCACCGGGACAGGAGTGCTTTACCGGCCAAGGTGGAGGGCATAGGATAGCGGTCGGGCGTGACCCGATACTGATGCGGGACAACCGCATCATGGAGCCGTTGGAATTTATGGACAACTGGAACGATCACCAATATCGGAGGAGTGTAAATGGCTAAAGAATCAGGGCTTGGAATGAGCGCTATTATCGACGATTCGGGCGGATCGGCCCGGACGATCTCAAACGACATAACCTCCATCGACATCGCCACGCCGAGGGAGGAGCAAGATATTACTGGCCTCGACAAGTCGGCCAGGGAACGACTGTTACTCCTAGCGGACTTCACGGTGGCGATCTCTGGCGTCTTCAACGATGCCTCAAATATGTCCCACGACGTATTCAAGACGGTGCCATCGACCAGTGTGGCGCGGACGACAACCCTGGCGGTCTCCGGCCAGACATTGCCGGGGGAGTTGTTTTATACGGACTACTCCTTGAGCCGGTCGGCATCCGGGGAGTTGACCTGGTCAGCTCCTGGTGCATTAGCCGGTGGCGTTGTCCCGACGTGGGCTTAAATGGTTGCCGTTAACGGGGTCCGGAAGGGATTCCGCATCCCGGTAAAAACAGCCCTAATCAAATTTGAAGGGACTGATTACGACGGGGCAGAGATAAAGGTCCGGCTTAGTGTGAGCTTTGCGAGGTTCATCGAACTCCGAGAATCCGCTCAAAGTGAAGATCAGGAAGGCATGGCTCGGCTATTCGGCGAACATTGTCTGATGGAGTGGAATCTAGAGGACGCCAATGGTGAGCCGATAACAGCCGATGCTGATGGGATGTTAGCGATTCCAATGGAGCTGACTAACCTGGTAATACAACATTGGGTGGAGGCGGTGGTAGCGGTGCCGGGCCCTTTATCCGAGACATCAGGCGATATAAGCACGTTGGCGGCGGCATCGACCGCGATGGAAACCGGATAGTCAAGCCCTGGGATCTTGAACGGGCCGAGCTTATTGACGGTCTATGTCAACGATATGCCTGCTTGCCTTCTCAGCTCATGGAGGAGGACGCAACGATTCTTCGCATGTTAGCAATAGTGCAGGAAGGGCAACCGGACGAGAGCAATGGCTAACCAAGTCGAAATAAAAATCACCGCAGACCCGTCTTCGGCAGAAGCCGGATTCAAGAAAGTGAAGTCCGGCTTCCAGTCGGTGAAAGATTCCATTGTCAAAAACCGGAAGGCCATCGGCCTCAGTATAGCGGCCCTGGGAGTAGGACTTGAAGGAGTAGCCAAGTCGCAAGCTGGCCTGACAGAGTCGAGCCGGAAGCTGGCGAATGCCACCGGGATGTCCGAGCAGGAGATTCGGGGCATGGCGACCAGTCTCAGCAACGCCACATTCCCATTGGACTCGGCCCTCCAATTGATGACACTGGGAGCGCAGCAAGGTCTTGATAGCGCCGACGCTCTCAAACAGTATGCCGCGTTTTGGGATACGGTCGGAGATGCCACCGGGTTATCCGCTGAGGCATTGGCGAAGTCCGGCGCGGCGTTGGCGGCTGTGGGCATCGAGGTCGGGAACGAAAGCGAGCTCCTCGGCGCCTTCGGGCTTATCACCCAGGAATCCACTCAAACGGTCCAAGATTTCCTCCGGGGCATCCACTTATTAGCCCCAGAGATGGCCGCGATGGGCATCTCGGTCGATGAGGCGGCGGTTATTATGACTGCGATGGAGCGGGAGTTAGGTCTAACCGCTAGGACAGCCAGAACGCAGTTTAAGGAGGCGCTGGAGCAATCGGAGACCGGCCTTGCTGGAGTCCTGGCACAACTAGGATTGAGCGAGACCCAACTGGATACCTATAAGGGCAAGTTGGCGGACTCCACCGGAGTGATCCAAGCCAACGCTGAGGCTCACGCCGGCACCAAAACGGTCCTGGATAAACTTAAATCCTCGCTCTCAGACGTGGTATTCCAGAACGGTGCTTTGATCGAAAAGGCATCAATGCTCGCTCCTGTATTTATGGCGGCCGGACCTATCATCGCCGCATTCGGCCCTATTACAGCAACAGCCATGAACATCGCTAGTATAGGAGTACGTGGCTTTGGTCTGGCGGTCAAGTTGGCTATGGGGCCGGCCGGTCTGGTGATCCTTGCCATCGGCGCGGCGATCGCCATCGGGGTGCTATTGTGGAAAAACTGGGATACGATTAAGGCAAAAGCCGTTGCCATATTCGGTGCTATCGCGGACTTTTTCACCAAGATATGGAACAAGATCACCGGGATATTTAAGGACAATTGGGAGAAAATCCTTTTGATAATATTCCCGGCCGCTGGTATAGCCGTATTGATTGCCCAAAACTGGGGCAAGATCATCGATATAGTTACCGGCATCTGGGATAAAGTGAAGGACACCGTTAAGAGCGCCATTAATTTTATTATTGGAGCGATCAACGGATTTATTCGGGGCATCAACAATATCAAAATCAGCATCCCCGGTGTAAAGATACCCTTCGCCCCCGACATCCCCGGCTTTAGTATTGGCTTGCCAAACATCCCGGAGATCCCCACATTAGCCCGTGGCGGCATAGTTACCCGGCCCACGCTGGCAATGCTGGGCGAAAGGGGCCCGGAAGCGGTGGTGCCATTGGGGAGTGGACGTGGTGCCGGGATGACGATCAATCTTGTTATCAACGGGGATATCAACGGCATGGACGATTTTGAGGCCAAAGTGACCAGCGTCATCCGAGACGCCGTCTTGGGCGGCGGCTTCTCCGGCGTACTGGCGAGAGCATAATGGTGGTGGCTAGTTATAAGCTCCAGGTGGACTGGAACAACGACGGCGATTGGGGTGATACCGGCGAGGAGATAGACATGGGCCGGGTCCGCGGGATCACTTGCTCATTCGGTCGAGACCGGGCCAGCCAGCTAACCGGCAAGTCCAAGGCTGGAACCCTCCGGGCCACCTTGGACAACAGGAGCGGGGACTACAATTCGTTTAACACGAGCAGTCCCATCTATGGCAACATTCTCCCAGGCCGGCCAGTGCGACTCCTTGGGACATCGGCAACGCAGAGCGATCAAGCCATTTGGCAGGGCTATTTAACCCGGATTACGCCGCAAGTATTCCTCGGCGGGGACGCCACGGCGATCCTTGAAGCGACTGGGCCGCTCGGCCAAGTCAACCTCGACCAGATCGAAGTCGCAATGGTGACTGCCCAACGCACAGATCAGGTTGTGGATGACATTCTGGACGCCGCCGGATGGGGCGCGGGTAGCGGTTACCGGACGTTGGATACCGGCAAGACCACCATCTCACGTTATTGGGCTAACCGGACATATACGGTCACGGCGCTCCAGGAGATCGAGTCCACGGAAGGCGGTTTCATTCGTGAAGGCAAGACCGGGAAGATCATATTTGACAACCGGACCCATCGGTTGGGGGGCGTTGGCCTAACCAGCCAGGCGACCTATTCAGATGCTGCGGGAGCTGCGCGGGTTTACTCCGGCCTCATCATGGACGATCCACTCCCGCATATATTCAATATTTTTGAGACCGATGTCCAGACCTACACGGTCGCCAGTCTCGCCGTACTATGGACCCTCTCAGAGAGTGGAGCCAGTTCTCCGTCCATCATTCCAGGCGTGGCCCGGACTTGGATCGCCCGATACCCGACCACGGCATCGGCTAATTCGGCCCAAGCCGTCAACGCTTGGACGACCACGGCAGCAACCACCGACATGATAGCGAATACGGCGGCGGATGGGTCGGGAACTAATGTGACAGCAGATATCGGAATCGCGGTCAGCAAGTCTAGTGAGACGATGGCGATTACACTGACCAATAATGGATCGGTCTTGGCGTACGTCACCAAGCTCCAGGCACGAGGTACGGCGGTTACGGCGGACGACCCGGTCACAATACAAGCGTCAGACTCCACCAGCCAGACCGCTTTCGGCAAACGGACTTGGCCGAGTAGGAGCAAATTTATACCGGATACTGACGAGGCCGTTAACTGGGCCGATTTCAACTTATCCATATACAAAGACCCGGCCGCTACGCTCCAAATGACCTATTTCGCTAATCGCGACACCAACGCTCTCAATGAGATGCTCGACCGCGATATCTCGGAGCGTGTCACTGTGGTCGCTGCCAATACTGCCGATCTGGACATTAACCGAGACTTTTTCATCGAGGCCGTCCGGCATCAGATCACCGCCGACCGGCTCCACCGGGTTACTTATTTATTGTCAGATGCGGAACAGTTTAGCGATTGGTGGGTTTGGGGCACGTCCAAGTGGGGAACATCTACCAGGTGGGCATACTGATGCGTGCTGCTATGCCGAGCGTCCAGATGGCGTACAGATTGGGGAGACCTATTGAGCATGACGATTATCACCTCGGACCTGATGGATCCTCCATGCCCGTCCGAGAGTTTATGGCCGGAGTATTTCGGAGAATGCACTCTGGCAGAGTTGTCGAGGTGGTATCGTCAGACTCGGTTGCAGCCAGGATAGACGCTGGGCGATGGCTGGCAGACTGTCCGATGGGATGCGGCGGTGCTGAAATGGTCAGTTCCATAGATCCCATTTTTCTTTGTGTCTCTTGCGGGTCTGACGACAAATGGTGGCCGGTTGTATTTCCAGCCAACAGGTCAGCGATAGAAGCCGAAATTATCAAACGGGCCGATGTGCATGGTTGGAGTTGGACGCCGGGAGAGACGTTGACCCAGCTCCAAGCCGAGACTTTGCGATTGAGTGAGATGTAGCAAATGGCATATACCACGGTTCCGACGATTACGACGGGAGATGTTGCTACCGCCGCATGGGGCAACACCTACATCAAAGATAATTTTGCTCAGACCTTCCCCGGCCTTGTCACTACTGACGGGGATATAGTTGTCGCTACTGGCTCGGCTGCCGGTAAACGATTAGCCGCCACTGGGAGTGGGGACACGTTCATCCATGAAATCGGAGGGCTTGAGGCCAATGTAAGTGCCGGTGATGGCTACGTCGAGATCAAAAGCGGCTCGACAACGGTCCGGAAATCCAATTTAGCGGCGAGCGCGGCTCCGACGGTTAACGAGGACACTGGCGACGGATATTCTGTTGGATCGATTTGGTTAGATACGACCAACGATCAATCCTATATTATGGCTGACGCGAGTTCCGGTGCTGCCGTGTGGAAACAGACGACGGCAAGCGGTAATGTGATCCGAGACGGCGGTCAAGCAACGGAAGCGACCACGACCAGCACCTCGGCGGTTGATTTACTAACAACTGCGAGCCTGAGCATTGCACGTGGCAGCGTGCTAAAGGTTTTTGCTGTCATTCGCAAAACCACGGGCGCATCCGACTCGGCTCAGGCTGGCTTCAAGTACAACACTACCGAGATGCTTGCACCGGTAGATTGGGGCAGCACTGGGAACGAGGTAGACTCCGGATATTGGCGAGTGCAAGGTATTTATAGTCAGGCCAGCTATCTATTGGGCGCCACTAGTATGAAATGCACGTCAGGAGCAAACGGATCCAGGATAGACCGTCCGAGTACGGTTAACATGCCAGCGGCAGTTATGACCTCCATGATTATGAGAGCAACGGCTGGCAGCTCCTCAATTACGATGGGCGCCGATGAGATGCACGTTTACACGTTCTCCGTCACCTAATGAGTGAGCCAATGCTCTACATATTCGGCGGCTTTCCGAAAAACAAACTCTCTGCCGGTGGCGTTCAATACGTCGCCGAAGACGTGGAGGATCTCGGTTTATTTGCTCATGATCCAGCAATCGAATTTCGCAAGGAAGGCATATTTATCGGTGAGAAACAGAAGGAATTCTCCCGGCCGTTTACCGTTCGTATCAGTGAGAAATGCCTATTATCTGGTATTAGCTGGGATTGGTTTCCGGAGAATTGGAGCTTTGGGAACGGTTGCACTGTCCACATGACTCACGCCTCGCCGGTGTATAAAACGGTTATCCACGGGACCACTCTGACCGAGGATGAATACCTGGATCGGCGCGGGCCTACGCCAATCAGTGGCCTAACTAAATCCAGAATGCAGGTCTGGCTGGAAGGCTGGGCCGCGTATGAGGCCCGTTGGGTGCCGGCCACTTGTCCCAAGTACAATCATCTTGTGTATCTAACGTGGTTTGCAACCGACTATCGATTGCCGGACCACGCCTATAGACGGTTGCGGGACATTATCGAGGGCGAGGCGACAATCAATATTGACAGTAGATATTATGCTAACGTTACCCCGTGGAGTGGCACGCCGTTAGTTGAGACAGGAGCACTGTAATGATTTATAGACAATTTAAAGTTGCCGCAACGGGTCAATGGCTAGAGCCCTTATTCTCCGCAGATGGCGACACATATGACACTCCAATGGCATCCCATATCCAAGATTTAGCGGCTCAATTGGGAGTTGAGTTGGTGGAACTAGAGGGGGTCGATAGCAATGAGGATCTACGAACCGGCGAACTTTTGGCATTGCCGCCCGATGCGATATTGTCGGACGCAGACCGATTGGAGCGTATTCTGGTTTTACAGGCCCAGGGAAGTTTGACCTACCCTGAGACTCGCGAGTTATCACGCCTCGTTACTGAGCAAACCAGCTAAACATTTCCATCTCATCTCCTTCTTGAGTGGCGGCCCCGGCGGCGTTACCTCCCTGCCGGGGGCTTTTCTTTGTCTCCACGCTCAACTTTTATACTTCTCTTAAAAAACGGACGCTCTGAGAGGCCCATACAGGCGTTTCAATTGGTAGAGCCGTACTTTCCTACCTCCGATATATTTTTTACACCATTGATAAATGGTTATATTTACACCCAAAACTGACAATGCTATAATAGATAAACCGTCTGTCCAGGCGTATAATAGAAGGACAAACCAAAGGAGCGTAAATGGCAGACCACACACCAACCCAACGAATCCTGGAACTCCAACACCATCTCCCCATAGAGACCATCCTCCGGGCGCATCTGGAGAAACACCGCGCCCGGAAGGACATGGTCGAGGCGTGTTGCGCCGATCTGGGGATAGGTATCGGGACGTTCTACCGCTGGACCCGCCAGCTCGACATCCGGGTCAGAGACTACCATCACCTGGAGCCGGTCAATGCCTAAAGCTACGATGCACCGGGTCGAATGCCTAGACTGCGGCAAGATCGCAACCCGGATGATCTATGTGGATATACCGGTCCATTGCCGACAATGTGGTTCGGCAAATCTCCTGTGGAGACCAGCCGCATGATTACACCAATCGCTCGGACGACCGACCCGTGGACCGCTCACGTCGGCGCGGCTGAAGTCACTGACTCCGGGCGGCGCCGGACCCAGTCGGACCGATGCCTTGACGTTGTCCAGTCTGCTCCCGGCCTGACCGCCGGGGAGATCGGAGAACGTACCGGGCTCGGCCATGTCCCGGCCCAACGTAGACTCTCAGACCTCAAAGCCGCCGGGAAGGTCGGCGTCGGGATGGCCCGTCAATTCCAGGGCCGTCCCCAGGTGACATGGTGGCCGAGCAACCGGCAGGGGACATTATGGTGACCCCATGGAAAACGGATATACACAAGGAGGTGGAACCATGAATCAGACGATGCCGATCGTCAAAGTAAAAGACCTACGGGTCGCCCTGGAGGCGTACATCGCCCAGAAAAGGAGGACCGAATGACAACCTCGGAGACGATAGAGAACCACTACGGCGCGGCCCACGCCCATCTGTCCGACGATGAACTCCTGGCCGAGATGGAGCATATCGGGGCCATCCTGGACGGCTTCAAGGCGACCCTCGGCCGTCTGGAGCAAGAAGCCTACCGCCGGATGGAGGAGAACAAGGCGACATCGATCCCGTCTGAGGTTTACATCTGCGAGATGGAGACGAGCTACAAATATGACCAGCCAGCCTTCGGGCCGCTCAAGGAGGTCTTCAATGATATTGACCTCAAGCGGTGCCTGACTCCGGCCCATACCGAGGAGGTCCGAATCGAGGATAAGTGGACGACCGCGACCGTCAAGAGTCTGGCGACCAAGTACGGGGCCGACGCCCTGCGGATACTGGAGAACGCCCGGACGGAGTCCCGCGGTCGTCTGGTCTTCAAGCGGAGGGCGAAATGACGACCGCCATCGAGTCTCAATATCACTTCACCGCCGAGGTCAAGAGCAAGGGCAAACAACAGAACCGGGACGGCTGGTCGATGGTGGTGGACTGGAAGCTCCCCGGCTCCAAGTTTGACCTGACGTTATACGGCACCAACTGGGAGACCGTCGAGGGCCATGATGTCGGTGAGTTGGTGTCCATCACCATCCAGCAAGGCAACCTCAAATCCAACAAAAACGGCCAATACTCCTCCGACTACTTCTGGGACATGGTGTCCATCGAGCCGACGTGGATCGCCGGGGATGAGGAGAGGGTAGCGTCCGACGAGGCACCAGTCCAAGCACCGCCCAAGCCCAGACCCGACCCGGCGCCACCGGCCCGGACTCCGGCGCCCAACATGGAGTCGCCGCCTAACCCGGCGGCGCTGGGCGCTTGTCACAACCACGCCGTGGATTTCGTTGTCCGCGGCGTCCTCCCGGTCCCGGAAGGTCGGGAACTATTCGGCTGGATCCGCGAACTCCGGGATCGCTTCTACCGGGAGATAAATCAGGCTCCGGTTGCGCCGCTCCATTACTGCTATGAACACAACGAAGAACGGCGGAAGAGCAAGACCGGCAACTGGGGACACATACTCGCGAAGGAAGCGGACGACCATGAGGACTCCTACTGCATCGAGGGCCGGGAAGGCTGGAGGATATTCGATGCAAGCCAGTAAACGGCCCGGATATATCTTTGACGACCACATCGGCCTGATGCTGGCGTTGTTCAACATCCTCGACCGGGCCGCGGTGGAATACGATGATTCCGAGGACGTGGTGGACGATTTCACGGCATACCTCAAGGACTGGGCGAAACGTAGGGACGAGAAGCCGGAACGTTAGACGATTGCCGGTCTGGGCCGAGTGTATCGGCCCACTCCGAGAGTTATGTAACGGATGGGAGGAGTACAACAGGATGAGCGTCAAGTTAATGACCCAGGTCTGGGAGTTGGACCTACCTCACAACGCTCAATCAATATTGTTGGCCTTGGCAGATCACGCCGATGACGATGGTTATTGCTACCCTAGCGTGGGACGGCTGGCATGGAAGACGGGCTACGGTGTCCGCCAGGTTCAACGGACACTCAAAGACCTCCGGGACCAAAAGCTGGCGATCCCAACCGGGTCGGTGGCTGGCGGTCGGCATAACACCGTCGTCTATAAACTCGACCCATCCGCTGGCAAACAGAAACCACCCTTCCAACCGAGGACAGAACGCCAGATATTGGCGGATATAAAGGGTGACAATATGACGCCCTTTGATGCTGAAGCCGTAATAAAGGGTGACATCCAGGACGCAGAAAGGGTGACATTTGAGACACAAAGGGTGTCACCCGAGACGCTAAAGGGTGACATAGCTATGTCACCCGAACCATCAGTAACCGTCAAAGAATCATCAATTAAACCATCAGAGGACGGCGCCGCCAGCAAATTCGATTATCCAGCTTGGTTTCAACCGTTGACGGCGTTGAAGGGATTCAAGGCGACCGCCCACAAGAACGCCATCATCTCCGTCCGGGAAGGATGCGAGGAGGCTGGCATCAACGAGGCCGAGATCGTCCGGGCCTTCGCGGACTATTACCGGGACGGCGGGAGGGCGACCAACGGCTGGAGCGATCCGGTCGCCGCCCTCGTCCGGACCCTACCCGTCCAGATTAACAAGACCCGAAAACCCGTTAACCGACCTAAGGCGGTCTCGACCGACTACGTGGCGATGCAAGCCGCACATGAGGCCCGTCAATCAGGAGGTAAGCCATGATGATGCAAACCCTCGGTGATGCTCTCCAACGAGTCCGGTCAGCGGGGGAACCGCTCCCGGACGACTCCCAGTGTCCTACATGTGATTATTTTGACGTTACGCATCCCGATGTCCGGCGCATCCTCCTCGACCGTGACCCGACAAAGCGCATATTCCAGCAGGCCCAATGTAAATGTGTGGGCCGGGAGGATCTACAACGTCGGGACGACCAACTCCGACACGCCCAGGCCGCGCTCCCGACCGGCGGGATAACGAGGATATTCGATAATTTCCTGGGCCGACCGGGGGCCGACGATATGCTGACCGCGGCCCGGAGATTCGCCGACCGCCAGGGGCCGAGGATCTTGGTCCTGGTCGGCCAGACCGGGACGGGCAAGTCCCACCTCCTGGAGGCCATCGGACGCCACGCCCTGGAATCCGGGCGGACCGTCCGTTACGACCTGACCTCGACATTCCTCAACCGGCTCCGGCATA
>Ga0208315_1001156_pt1 | contig 14530 bp, 17 predicted proteins | sample MalvireepMed_215_FD_184239 | JGI IMG/M metagenome (GOLD analysis project Ga0208315, IMG submission 184239) | Marine viral communities from the Global Malaspina Expedition - Malaspina viral metaG DeepMed_215 (SPAdes) (version 2) | ecosystem: Environmental > Aquatic > Marine > Oceanic | place... | reverse complement strand
CCGGCGAGATTCCAATGGCCGCAGCGGCGGCCTTGCCGGTGTGGTAGATGCGGCTGGCGTTGCTGATACGGGCGGGGTTGATAGACGATTTCATCTTAATAATCCCCCCGCCGGTAGGGGTTCAAGCAGGAGCGATAGCGGCGGCGCGGGGCGGAGGTGGCACCCTCCCCATCCAGGTCCTGCGCCCGGTTCAATACGCGCTCGCCCATCTCGCCGAGGAGCGTCTTGTCGAAGTCGCGGAAGTCTTCCAGCGCCATCTCGAGGGAGCCGCCCTGGTCGCGGGCGTGGGAGAGGAGATTGCGGGCGGTGTCGCTGATGCGGCGGTCCTCCACGCTTCGCCGTGCCATATTCTCGCGGGCCTCGAGCAGCAGGAGTAAACCATGAGCAGCGGAGTGCGTCGAGGAGAGCGCCTTATCCACGGCGACCTTGGCGGCCATCCGGGACGCAGCCAGCGCCTGGGCGGCGCGGCGAGCTTCTATAATAGAAGAGGGGGTGCGGGCGGCTTTCCAGTCGCGGAGACCCGGAAGGTCCGAAGGGGGGGCGCCAGAACGTTCTGGCGAATTACTGGTACTTTTCGTACTATCCACAGCATAGCTCCTGTCTTCTTGCGAGGCCAGGTCTTAGGTCCGTTGCTCTGAATCCGCCAAAGATCTCGAGCAACGGGCCGCTTTTATTTCGGCCTCAAAGTATGTGGTGGGCGGGACCGAAGCCCCGCCCGAGGGGGTTAGAAGGTTGAGCGGCGTCTAATCGAGGAATAAGAAAAATTTGCGACTATTTTTTTTGCGTCGAATATGGAAAGACCATTTTCTACCAACTCACGGATTGCCAGTATCTTTTCTCCGTCACACCATGACAGATATGCTGCATATGCCATCTCATGGTTTTGGTCAATGTTTTCTGCTGTGATGTTGAAATCTGGTCGAGGACGCCCTGGAGTTTCCATTTTCGTTTCTCCGTCAGGTGTAAGTGACGCTATTTAATTAACTACACCCTTATAATAAGCTTTTGTGGTTACCTGCGCAAGCTTTAGTTAATTATTTCCTTGCGAATGTTATACCTTCGGAGCTTATTTTCTTGTATGATGATCGCAATGCCTATTCAATTCCTCTGGTCTGAGGTAGAACGCTTGATGGATGTTCGGGGCGTCAACACCCGCGATGAGCTGGCCGCCCTGGCTGGTATCCATCGCGTAAACTTATATAAGATAAGTAAGGGCGCCGTTACGCCCAGCCTCCCGGCCCTCGGCAAAATCTGCGCCGCGCTCCAGTGTCAGCCGGGCGACCTCCTCCGGTTCGAGCCAGGCGAAGACGGCCAGTAGCGCCCGCGCTGAGGCCGAGCGGGTGCGGATCGACTCCAGCGGCCTACCTCCCCGGTCTTACTATTTCCCACTAATTAACAACATAGTCAAGTCGTTTTTTTCGCCCCCGAGCAGTGCTTTTATGGGCAGTAGTCTGAATTATAATAAAGGGAAATTTTTTTCCAGCGCAACTTTTCTCCACCTCTTCCCACGGTTAATTTAACTTAATTAACCAGCCGCGCGCTCGCCACCCAGCCGAGTTCCGGTATTTTTGGCCCTAAAATTATATAGGGGGCGCTGACAAAAAAACGCCCTAAACGCCCTAAACGCCCTAATAGGGCGCTTTTAGGGCGCTTTCTAAATTTCCATAAACTTCTATTAATATTTGGTTTGTAAGAGTTTAGGGCGTTTAGGGCGTTTTTCGCCAATGAGATCCTATAGAAAAATAAAAAAGTATGCTTTTATATAGGGGGTCATTGCCAAATAAACGCCCTAAACGCCCTAAGATTGCGTAAGGCTATGGCCTGACCGGAGTTACGAGAAAAACGAAAGCGCCCTAAAAGCGCCCTATTAGGGCGCTTTGTAGTTAAGTCATTGTCTCCCATACAAATAAAACGCCCTAACTTTTTTAGGGGGCACGTGAATAATTCTACGGGGGGGGGTGACCACAAACGACCACAGACCGGGGTTGACGCGTTTCGGCGATATAAGAGATTCCATATGGCATAACTACGCCGCCCTGGCTCTCACATCGCCTCGATGGGCGCCAAGACCCATACAGGCGACCTGGCCTCGCAAGCCGCGGTGGCTACCCGCCGCATACCTCCCGGAGACCAGGGCGGCTATCAAACAAGGATCAGCGAATGCCCAAAGTAGGCAACGTCCACTATCCGTATACCGCCGCCGGCAAGAAGGCCGCAGCGGTTGCGCGGAAGAAGGGCAAGAAGAAGACCAGGCCGAAGCCGAAAAAGAAATGAGCTACACCGAGGCCACATGGCCCACCGACCGCTGGCCCAACTTCGCCTTCACCGAGCTGGCGTGCAGCGAGACCGGCGAGTGCGGGATGGACCTGGCCTTCATGGATCGGCTACAGCTCCTCCGCAACCACTACGGCCACCCGCTGACGATCACCAGCGGCTACAGGAGCCCCGCCCATAGTATCGAGGTGGCTAAGTCAACACCAGGCACCCATGCCAAAGGACGAGCCGTAGACATCGCCTGTGCGGGTGTAGACGCCTACGACATCCTGACCGAGGCGCTGGTATGTGGGTTTACCGGGATTGGGGTGAAGCAGAAGGGCGAGCATCGATTCTTGCACCTGGACGATCTGGGCTACGGCGAGCATAGCGTGCCGCGGCCCTCGATCTGGAGCTACTAATTGGTTGAGATGTGCGACAAGTACGGCCACGAGCTGCCCTGGTATCGGGCGGTGCTGCACCTGTCCTACCTGGTGCCGGTGCTGCTCGTAGCGGTGCCGATCCTGTTGGGTATGCTGTATTGGCGGGGGAGTAGGTGATATGGGGGATTCCGTTATGAACGGAGATGAGCGGGATGATGGCCGAGACAAAAAAGGCCGGTGGACTACGAACAATCCGGGGCGCAAGAAGGGCACAAAAGACAAGTTTACTACGCTCAAAAATGAGTTTGTCAAAGTCTTCGAGAGCCACGGCGGCCCGGCGAAGCTGGCGGAGCTGATGGCGAAGTCGCCTGACAAGTATTTCGAGTTCCTGGTCAGGCTTCAGCCCAAAGAGATCGTGGCCGATGTGACCACCTCGCACCAGGCGACGATACAAGCGCCCCCAGCGGCGCCCGAGAACCTGGCGGAGTGGGTCGAGCGCCGGGAGGAGATCACCGAGGCGCTGCCGCAGCAGAGCGCGGTAGACGCCATCGTAGAGGCTGAAGTGGGAAGCAATGGCCGCGACAACTAATACCATTGTGACCTGGCGCCCGCAGCTCGGGCCGCAAGCGATAGCCATCGACGCCCGCTACGTGGTGGACGAGCTATTCCTGGGCGGTGGCCGTGGCGGCGGCAAGAGCGATTACCTCCTCGGCGATTTTCTCGCCGATGTGGAGCAGGGCGCGGCCTGGCAGGGCATCCTGTTCAGGCGCACGTATCCCGAGCTGGACGAGTTGATACGGCGCAGCCAGGTGCTATACCGCGGCGCCCACTATAAGGTGGGACGCCACGAGTGGTGGTTCCCCAGCGGTGCCACGCTGAAGTTCCGCCACATAGATAGCGTCCACGACGCGGCCCACTACCAGGGCCACGCCTACACCTGGATAGGGTGGGACGAGCTGACCAACTGGCCTACGCTCGAGTCCTATGACTTGCTCAAGGCTACGCTGCGGTCAGCCCACAACGTCAAGGGGATGCGGATAAGAGCTACCGGCAATCCCGGCGGCCCTGGTCACGCCGCGGTTAAGAGCCGGTTTGTCGATGTGGCCGACCCGATGGCGCCCCACATCGACCCGGCAACGAGGATGAGCCGCGTCTACATCCCGGCGCGGATCTATGACAATAAGAAGCTGCTCGAGGCCGATCCTCGTTACCTGGAGCGGCTCAAGGCTGTAGGGGATGAGGCGCTGGTCCAGGCATGGCTCGAGGGTGATTGGGACGCCCTGGTAGGCAGCTACTTCAGCATCAAGCGCCGCGAGGTGATGGTCGAACCCTTCGACATCCCGCCCGATTGGCAACTGGCGATGGGGATGGACTACGGCGAGAAGAATCCCACGAGCGCCTGGCTCGCGGCTGTGGACTACGACGATACGGTCTACATGGTATCGACCTATCACCAGGCGGATCGCTCGGCGTCAGAGCACGCCGAGGGCGTCCTGGATATGATCGACAACTGCCCCTGGACAAAGGGGCGGCGCCCGAGCGCTATCTACGTCGATCCATCGATGTTTGTTAAGCGGCGCCTGACGCCGATCAACGAGCATTCGCCTGCGGATGTCTTTGCGGATGTGGGGCTCCACCTGACGCCAGCAAACAACGATAGAGTCGGCGGCTGGCGGATATGCCGGGATGCCCTGCATCACAAGCGCTTTAAGACGTTCGAGGGGTGGACCGATCCCTGGTGGCAGACGGTGCCGGCGCTACCGCGGGACCGTAACAACGCCGAGGATGTAGATACCCATAGCGACGATCACCAGGCCGATGCCTGGCGGTATGGCATGGTGCACATATACAAGCCTTATCGCGTCGAGAAACCCCAACTGGCGGGGACCGGCCAGGAGCTGATAAACGAGATGGCGGCGATGGTCCGAGGGGGCCGCCACCGCTACGGAGGCGATTGACGATGAAAGCGTTCAACGGAACACCCCATAGCAATGGCGGCCAGATAAAGACCAGCGGCGCCGTCAAGGATACGCCCAACAGCAAGCGCAAGGGCCCGGCGGCCACTATCGGCGGCAGCAAGCGCGGGGGCGGCAGGAAGTAGCAGCCTTCTATGGCCACACAACGCCAGATAGACTTCTGGGAAGGTGAGATCGAGACCTGTCGCAAGTACATGAGCAAGCGGCACAAGGTCTGGCGGCGCCTTCTGGATCAATACCGGATGGACTACGACATCCCCGGCCTACCGGATGAGCGGGTTATCAAGATCAGCCGGTTCTATACGCTGGTGCGCCAGATTCTGGCGTCCGTATCGTTCGCCTACCCGCGCGTCTGGCTGAAGGTCGAGAACGAGAACTATGAGCGTCAGGCGGAGCTACTGGAGCGGGCGGCCAATGCGGCGCTTGATCTGATGGCGGCCAAGGACGAGATCCGCCAGGCGACGTTTGACACCTTGTTCTGCGGCGTGGGATGGCTCAAGGTAGGGTATAACCCTGCTGGCGACGATGCTATCGACCCGGCCTACGTGGCTAACGACACGATGCGGGACGATTTCCCGTATTGCCACCGCGTCGATCCGGTCAACATCTGCCTCGATCCGCTGACGCCGCCGCACCGCCTCGGCCATGCTCGCTACCTCATCGAACAGATGTACGTGCCGTATGAGTTCGTGCGTAACGACGAGCGCTACGTCAACCGGCGCCAGATCAAGCCGATCAGCAAGGACGCCCAGGAGGCGGACGGCTTCATGGCGGGTTACGGCGAGGTGGACCTCCACGACGAGGTCCAGAGCGCCGTGCGGGAGAGCAAGCAAGCCGGCGAGATGGTGCTGCTCTACGAGGTCCATGACCGGGTGCATCGCAAGCGGCTGACGTTTGCGGATGGGGTGCGCGATCCTATCGAGGAGATCGACCACCCGATGTTGGAGCAGGAGCCGGTGATGGTCACAGACCCGCTGACGGGCGAGGAACTGCTCTCGGGTGAATTCGAGCAGACGGGCGGCTATCTGGTAGATAGCGGCTTTCCGTACTACGCGCTGCGGTTCGATATGGAGGCCGACACCTTCTGGCCGCTGCCGCCGCTGGCGTATGTCGAGGATACCCAGAACCTACAGGTCGAGAGCATCTCCCGGCGGGCGGATTCGTTGAAGCGGTTTCAGCGGATCGTCCTGGGATCGAGGAGGGAGCGGGAAGCCAACGCGAATCTGAGTGATACGCTCGAGAATGCGAGCGATGGTGAGATAGTGTGGGTAGACGATGTGGCTACGAGCTTTCGGGAGCTGCCGTTTGGCAGTCTGCCTTCGGACCAGCTCGGGCTCGAGTCGGATGCCCGCTTCATGGAGGAGCAGAGCCTTCAGGTCAGCCAGATGGCGATGGGGGGCGGTCCCAAGCGGACGGCTACCGAGGCCAGCTTGATCGCCAGCTACGGCCAGCTCAACCGCGAGTGGATGCAGCAGAGCGTGGCGGACGCCTATAGCTGGATCGTCCGGTCCGCGTTTCGGATGATGGCCGACGAGCGATACCACCCGGAGGAGTTCGTGCTCAACGTGGCGGAGGAGGGCCAGGAGCCGATCTACGAGGCCATCATGGCCGATGTCTTCAAGGTAGACTTCAAGGTGAGTGTCGAGGCGGGCAGCATGGCGCCGCTGGTGGAGCAGCTCGAGCGCGACGATGCGCTCCAGTTGTTCAGCAATCTGATACAGCTACCCGAGATAGATCGACACCAGGCTATTTACACGCTGCTGAAGGCTCACCGGGTCAAAGATCCTGACAAGCTGTTCAAGGATAGTATGGACGCGGACGCTACGAAGGCGGCGCAGTTGGAGAACGTGGCCTATCTGCAGACGGGCGGCGATCCGGGGGTTGTCGAGGGCGAGGACCACCAGGTCCATGTAGAGATACATGGCCAGCTTCTCAACCAGCTCATGCAGCAGATGGGCCAGCTACAGCAGATGCCGGCGGTGGCGCCGATGCCGGGGGCACCGGTGGCGCCGCAGCTACAGCAGCAGCAACAGCTACAGATGGCGATACAAGCCACCCAATCCCACATACAGGTGCATCAGCAGTGGATGGCGCAGGAGGCCCAGGCGATGGGCCGGGCTGCGCCTCAGCCACCGGGACCACCTGGTGGTGGGGGCATGGGTATACAGGGCGTAGTCCAGAGCAACGCCCAGCGGGTCAGCGAACAGGTAAGCGCCCAGGCGGGTCAGGAAGCGCAGCGGGGGTAGGCTATGGCCGTCAACCAGCGACTGCTGCAAGCGCTCATGGACCGGCATATGGCCGCGGCCATACCGGCGACTACGCGCCGCGACCCGATTACGCGGGCGCCGGGCTTGTTGGAGCAGTGGCAGCAGCAGTTTCCGTATCAGCCGGGGCGGCCTGAGATGGGGTTCGACCCGGAAGCGGCCCAGGCCAACATCGTGCCGGGGCTGGTGGAGCGCGGCATGGATGTGAGGACGATGATCGAGGAGCCGGTGGAGACCGGCGTGGGTTTGGCCGAGCTGGCGAAGGGGGCGCTACAGGTCGCCGGGGCGGCGCCCGCGATGGCGGTGGGCAGCAGGAGGGCGCGAGAGGCCGCCAGGCGGCGCCTCGAGGACAACCCGGTGGCGATGATGTTGCAGGGCGGCATCCGGGAGTTGCGCGACCTGGTGGGCGAGAAGGGCGTCATGGGGGCGATGGGGAGCATGGCCAATAGGCCGGTGGATGTGGCGGAGATGATGCTGGGGGTTACGCCCGTGGGGACGGTGCCGAAGGCGGCGAAAGCGGCTAAGGCGGCTAAGGCGGCGAAGGCAGCGGCAGCCCCTGCTCGGGTGGAATTGAAAACATTCAAGCATCCAACAAAAGGTCCAGAGCAGCGATCAATAACGGAAACGAATCTCAGAGAATTAACACAAGACGAGGCCATAGAAGCTGCGACCAGGGGCGTCCACCTAAAGCGAGACAAGACCGGGCAATATATCGGCGCCCCTCGCGGAGTCAATACGCCGGCAAAGCTGAACGCATTGCGCGAAAGCTATGATCGGCAGTTGGAAGAAGCTGCTTTGGGCGCTGATTGGTATAACCGCGCACGGCAGGGCAACATCGAGGTAACGGGCGATCTCACGGCGCCCTCGAACCTTCAGCCCAACATTACCAAGGGCGACCTGGTCTCCGATGTATGGGGACTTACTTCGGCCCAGCGGACGCCCGAGGTCAACCTGGGCGTGGCTACGAAGATGATCAACCAGGCCGCGGTAGGTAAGCCAGAGCTGACCGGTACTATGCCCGTTATCAACAAGAAGGTAGAAGACACTTTGTTGGGCGGGCAACGCCAGACCGAGGACTTGCAGAAATTGGGCGTATTCGGGACCAACATTAATCCGAATGTTCCCTACGCGACTACGGGTGTTAATGACATATGGCATGCCCGTGCATGGGGGTATAGCGAACCCGATGGTTCTATTTTCAATAGCGGATTAGGCCCGGCGCAACACGCCTTCCTGGATGGCGAGACAATGTTAGCCGTAGCTCGAGCCAATGGGCGCCAGATAAACGGCAAGACCGATTGGGACGCATCAACGGCACAGGCAGCGCCTTGGGTCGAAGGCAAAGCGCATGGTCTCATCGAATCTAAAGCTAATCAGATTATCAAGGGGTATGAGCGCCGTGGTGCAAAGCCCCCGTCTCTCAAGGAGGCCAAGCGGATAATCATTGAAGACCGCGGCTTTGATATTGACGCCGCCCGTGCCGAAGCAGCGAAAACGTATACGGACTATTTCGATAAGCATACCGCCTTTGCCAATTACGAGGCGATACCGGGCCAAAAGACCGGACACTTGCCGGCGATGTTAGAGGCGGGCGACGATATCAAAGAGCAATACACTGAGGCGCTAACGTCTGTCGATCCACAGGGGCGCGACCTCTTCTACGATGCATTAGGAATTCAAACGCGCTCGACACAGCCTACGCAGGGTTTTTATCGCAATGAAGCCGGCCAGATAGAGGCCAACCCAGGCCGGGTGGCAAGGCCCCTGGTCGGCATCGATCCTACTGCGCCTACGGGCCGGGCTATGGACCAGCCGAGCGTAGACATTATCGAGGGCGTAGAGACGCTCAGGGCGGTCATGTTGGGCCAGGAGGGTATAGGCTACCATAAGCCGTTCCCGAGGTCAGAGGGGGCAAAGGGGGCGGCTACAGGATCGCTGAGAGCCAGGTTGCCGAATCGTCCTACGCCCGATCAATTGGGTGAATTGAATCGAGTGCTGACCAGCGATGAATTTGCGGACCTTCCGTATCAGAGCGCTGCCGACATCCTGGTCGATACGGGCGATGGCATTACCATGATTAACCTGGGCGAGGATTTTGGACCAGCGGTGGTGAAGCCGGCAGACCAGAGAAAGATGGTGGACCGGCTGGGACCCCATCTTGATAGAATCTTTGGAAAGGTAGAAAGTTTCGAGCCCGCCTACGCCCACGGCTCTCTTGTTTCGGGGTTATCTGATATAAAATACGCGGGGCAAGGTACTTCAGTGCAAGCGGTGAAAGATGCGCTGACTAAAGGTGATGCGCCCAGGCTGATCGAGATTCTCGACAGCCCACAGGTGCAACGGGAGGCGGGGCGGATTATAGATGTCTATGAGAGTTTCGGCCAGCAGTTAGGTACGCCGCAGCGCGATGACCTTATCAACTGGCTGACGCTGATCCGGGACGGGCGAGGCAGGGAATCTCTCGACCTCATAGGAAAGATTGCCCTGCCCGCCGGCGCCGGTTTGATACTAACGCAGCTCTTTACGAGCGAAACGTCGAATGAATTGTAGAGGGGTAGTCCCACTGCTCGGCTTCTTCTTCGGTTATATAGCCGAGGGCAGGGGTAAACAAGGTAAAACTCCCCCAAGGCGAAGCCCATCGACCCAGGCCATTGCGCGTATAGTGGGGGCCGCCAAAGGTCGTTTCCGTATCGGGAATATCTTCCGAGCCGGGAATGATCTTATACACAACGCCATTGAAGGCAACAAACTTCTCAGGCGGCGTCTTAGGTTTTTCGGGGGACATAACTACTCTCCTTTTAGCGGTGATGTTTAACGTGGGCCGCAAGCTGGAAGCAAATCGCCCACACATATAATATACGAAAATTAACGACGAAAGACAATTATAGATGCCTTTCAACGACTACGAATGCAAGTGCGGCCAGCGCTACGAGGACCAGTGGGCCACTACCGCCGCGGCGGTAAAGCGCTCGGTCAAGTGCGAGTGCGGCAAGCAAGCCGCGATGGTCTTCGATACGCCGCGTAACGGCATCCATTTCGACCATAGCTCGATGTATGGCCAGTGGAACCCCTCTTTCGGCCAGGTGGTCGAGAGCTACGGTCACAAGCAGCAGCTCATGCGAGAATACGACGTGCATGAGGCTTCGGACGCCAAGGGCGGCAGCCGGTGCCACATACCCAGCGACTATAGTGAGAGCAAGGACGCCCAGCCGAGGGAGCGAGACCCCGGCGCCTGGGGCAATAAGATCGACGCCCCGATGGACAACACCTTGAACCAGTAGAGAAGACCAGCGGTCTGTTTGGCGGCAGACCTTAACCAGAGCCTCGCAAAAAGAAGGAGTGTACCAAGGATGAGCGAAGTAGCGGAAGACCTCCAAGCTACAGACGCAACACCCGTATCGCCCTCCGACACAGCAGACGCCGTCCAGGTGGCCGGCGACCTGTTCGTTTCGTCGGAATCCGATGATATGGCTTCGTCTGATGCCCAGGAAACCTCTGATGCGCCCGCGTTTGATCCTGACACCGTGGATTGGCTACGTGTCAATCCCGATGACGTACCGGAGCAGTATCGTCCGCTTACGGGCGTAGCGCGCAATATGCAGTCGCAGTTCACCCGGACTCAGCAGGATCTACGGGACCGGGAGCGAGCGGCGAGTGCAGCAGAGCAGCAAGCCCAAACCCACCAGGCCCAGATCCAGGCTCTCCAAAGCCAGTTGGCTGCCTACCAGCAGCCCGCCCAGGCTACGGCACCTGCCGATCAGTGGATGCAAAACCTCAACGAGGAAGAGCAGCGCGGTATCGGCATCGTGGATTGGAGAGCCCAGGAACAGATCAATGCGGTGGTCAATCCGCTGTTGGAGCGCCTTAACGCGCTCGAGCAGCAGAGCGCTACCGCGAATGGGTATATCCAGAAGGAAGGCCAGCGATTCTGGGGTCAACAGATCGCGGATGCCGAGGCGGCCTACTCGCCCGAACAGGTCGAGCAATACCGCCCCTTCATCCTGGCCAATGTGAGCCAAGTTAATCCCGCTACGGGCCAACAGTTCACGGTCAAGGAAGTGATGGATCTATTTAGTGGGACTACGGCGGTGGATGCTGCGGAGGTACGTCAAAACGATGAGGCGGTGCGTAAGACCAGTAAGGCCCGCGCCCGCACGAGTTCCTCGGCTACGCCCGCATCTGATGATAGCGGCCCGCTTTCTAAAGGCGAGCTGTATTCGGAGATGGGCAAGTTGGGGTTTGAATGATAACAATCAAACGATGACGTAAAGAGGTATAACATGGCAGCTGTTTCGCGTACCGACAGTTGGGATGCGGCATGGACGTTGACCGCAGATACCCATCGAAAGCGCCTGAGCGATAACATCTTCGACGCCTACCCGTTTCTTGACTTCATGTTCAAGAACGGCAACGTCGAGCAAGAGCCTGGCGGGCGTATCATCCGGGAGGATCTCCTCTACGGAACCAATACAGCCGAATTCTATTCTGGCTATGACGTACTATCGACCAGCGCGGTTGATGGTGTCACTGCGGCATTCTACAACTGGAGATACGCCGCTGTTCCCATCACCATCAACCAGCAGGAAGAGAATCAAAACCGGCGCCGCGAGGATGCTGTTTCTCTTCTCCTGGCCAAGACCGAGCAGAGTATGCTCAGTCTGCGTGACCAGATCAACGCCTCGTTGTTCTCGAGCCAGAGTGGCAAGAGCTGCCTCGGTTTGCAGGACCTCGTTGCCGATTCCTCCGGGACCACGTTGGCGGGTATCAACGCCACCAACGAGACCTGGTGGGAGAACAAGCGCGATACGACCAGCACCGATTTCGACAGCGTAAGCAGCAATATCTACGCTGGCCCGGCGCTGATGGGGACCCTTTTCAACGACTGCTCCGAGGGCAACGAGACGCCTAATTACCTGGTGTCCACGCTCACTTTTTATGGGCAGTATGAGAAGATTTTGGAGTCTACCGGCTACACGCGCTTCCAGGCTAACCAGGGGACGCCGGGGCTGAACGCGCAGAATGCTACGTTCCGCGGTATTCCGTTCACCTATGATAGAGATTGTCCATCCGGTCACCTCTATCTACTTAATACAAAATATTTGAAGCTGAAGATTATGGAAGGCCAGAACTTCTCGAAATCGCCCTTCCGTCATAATACGAATCAGCTCGCTCGCGTTGCATTCATCACTGTGGGTTTGAACCTGATCGTGAATAATCGCCGCCGTCAGGGTGTATTGACGACGCTGACCTAAAAAACCTTGCCCGCAAGCCAATGCGGGTTCATACCCTGAGTCAAAAGGGGAGAGGAAAGTACAATGGCTAATTTGCCACATTCCTGGACCAAAGGTCCGGGGTCGATGGATAATAACGCCTCTACCGTAGGCATTGGAAGTATCAGCGGCAGTAACTTGGGCATCTTTGACGTTACTGATGCTGCATGGTTGCCTATTGGCGCAAAGCGCGAATTTGAAGACGGGCGCATCTTTCGGTTTGCCGAATTTGCTGCCGACACTACTGCGGGCCATCTGGTGGCGCAAGATGTAAGCGCTCAAGCAGTGGTGTACGCAGCAAACTTTGCTACTTCGGGAGCCGCTGCCGGTCAGAAAGATGTAAAACTGGTCGATTCTACCAAGTTTGGTAGCATCACCGCAGATCAATATGCGGGCGGTTATCTGCATACTGTGAATGATGCGGGCCAGGGTTATACGTATCGCATCAAATCAAATACAGTCGGTGGCTCAATAACTGATGGCTCCACGTTTACCTTGTTTGACAACGTAAAAGTGGCGATTACATCGGCAACGGACGTAGCGATTACCGGTAACCCCTATAACGGTCTGGTCAGTGCTACGGCAGCCACCGATATGTGGGTTGCGGGTGTTTGTATCAATGCTATGGACGTTAGCGATAAGAATTATGGCTGGATACAGACCCGCGGCTACGCTACGGTGCTGTATGATGTGGGCGGGTCTGCTGTGACGATTGGTGACCAAGTTACGTTGTCGGATGGCGTAGCTGGCGCAGTTCAACAGCACGATACGCTGGCCGTGGAGCAGATCGTTGGCCACGCGCTGCACGTACCTAATGCAGACGCTGATTTCATAAGTGTCTATTTACAGATTGAGTAATTGGTAACGAGTGGGCGGGGGCGCTTACCGGCGCCCCCGTCTCTCTCTCGCAGTTTACAGGGTCTGTTTGGCGGCAGACCTATATCAGTGCCTCGCAAACGAACAGGAGGGCTCGATGGCCCAGAAGAGCCAGCAGCAACACCACAAGGGACAAGCCAGCGCCGCAGTGACTGATATTGCGACCCGCGCCACGCCCACGGCCCAGCCGAAAGCACCCGAAGGCAAATCCAATGCCGAGGAGCTGGGCCGCATCGTCCAGTTATTCAAAGAGATGCCCGCTCATTACAAGGACGAGATCCGCAAGGAGCTTGGCGCCAGCGGCATCGTGCGCCAGAAGCGGCGCCACCGAGCTACCAATGAGTCGGCGGCCAGCCTGGTCCATACCGCGGGCGATGTGATCCACCCGGAGGGCCATATGGCTACGGCACCCGAATGGGTATACGAGAAGGGCGATCACTTCATAGCGACCTGGGAACAGCGCTGGGACGAGGGGCGGCCCTTCATCACCGAGGGCAACCTGGCTTTCGAGTATGATGAGAACGAGTTCACCTCGGCGGACATGGTGGGGGAGCTGGCGCCTACCGGATGACGGTAGGGCGCATATAGCCTAACACAGCCCATGACCAATCTAAGCGCTATCAAGCTGGCGCTACGCCGCGTAGGTCTATCGCAGAATTCGTCTACGTTCACAACGAACGGACGCGAGTATCTCAACCTGGTGGTCAAAGAGATCAGCCAGCGAGCTACGTGGGAGTGGTTGTTTAAGAACTCCACGATCACCACGGTAGCCTCGCAGAAGGCGTATAGCCTGGCCAGCGATGTCCTGGAGCCGTTGTCGTTCCGCAATAGCTCGCAGGACTACTCGATGATCATGGCTGGCCCCGAAGAGATAGACCGGCGCGACCCGGACCAGAGCGAGACCGGCGACCCGCGGATCGTAGTGGTCAGCGGCATAAATAGCTCCACCGGCTATTGGGAGGTCGAGCTTTTCCCTACGCCCTCGGCGGCGGATAAGACGATCAAGTATCGCTATTACTCGTTTGTGCCTGACTTTGCCGAGGGCAACGACAGCGACAACCTGGAGATATACATACCGCTGTGGGTGCAGCCCGCGGTGGTCAGCGGCATCGCCGAGTACTACCTCCAGGAGAAGGGGGCGCTGCAAGACGCCGAGCTGGAGCGGCGCCGCAAGGAGGAGACCATACAGTTCGCGCTGCGCCGCAATGGCGTGGGAGATCGTCGTTATATGCTGCGGGGGTCTACGGCGTTTTCGGGCGTTAGTCCGTATAACTTCGGCGTTACCGAGGGAAGCCTGAGCTGATGTTGTTAGCTGCGAGGGGAAGCCTTAGCTAATGCCGGTAGCGGGCGCCTCGATACGCCACGGCCCCTGGACGAGCGGGGTGCGTTATGACCTTCCTGCGGAAGAGCAGGCGACCAATCAGCTCTACGCGATGAGCAACGCGAAGGTCGGCCTATCGGGCGAGGTGCGTAAGCGTTTAGGCTTCGCCAAGTATATCGCTACGGCG
>Ga0208315_1001152_pt1 | contig 14571 bp, 12 predicted proteins | sample MalvireepMed_215_FD_184239 | JGI IMG/M metagenome (GOLD analysis project Ga0208315, IMG submission 184239) | Marine viral communities from the Global Malaspina Expedition - Malaspina viral metaG DeepMed_215 (SPAdes) (version 2) | ecosystem: Environmental > Aquatic > Marine > Oceanic | place... | reverse complement strand
TCTGTGGCTCATCCTTGGCCACGGCGGCGACCATGTCCAAAGTCGCCATGCCAGAGATGCGCAAATACGGCTATGCTGACAGTCTTTCGACCGCGTCCATTGCCGCTGGCGGCACGCTCGGCATCCTGATCCCGCCGTCGGTGATCCTTGTGATCTATGGGCTGCTGACCGAGACCTCGATCGGCGCGCTGTTTATCGCGGGCATCGTGCCCGGCGCGCTTGGCATCCTTCTTTACCTCTGCGCGGTGCGCTTTTCCGTCGCCATGAACCCCGAGGCAGGCCCCGCTGGCCCCCGCGCCACATGGGGTGAGCGGCTGCGCGCGCTGAACCACGTTTGGTCGGTGCTAGCGCTCTTTGCGCTGGTGATCGGCGGGCTCTACGGTGTGCTTGATTTCTGGCCCATCCACCTCGCCTTCTCCCCGACCGAAGCGGCAGGCATGGGCGCTGCAGGTGCGTTCCTGATCGCTTGGGCGCGTGGCGGGCTCAGCTGGGCCGGACTGCGTGAAGTGCTGGAGGAAACCACGCTCACGTCCGCCTCGCTTTTCTCGGTGCTGATCGGCGCATGGATTTTCTCAAACTTCGTGAACCTCGCGGGCCTGCCCGAAGGGCTGCTGGCGACCGTCACGGCGCTCGACCTCGGCCCATGGGTGGTCATGGGGCTGATCCTTTTGATCTACATCGCGCTTGGCTGTATTTTCGAGAGCATGTCGATGCTGCTGCTGACGGTGCCGATCTTCTTTCCACTGGTCACCAGCCTTGGGTTTGACCCGGTGTGGTTCGGTATCATCGTCGTCGTAGTGACAGAGATCAGCCTGATTACCCCTCCCGTGGGTCTGAACGTCTTTGTGCTTAAGGGCGTGGTTGGCGATGTCTCCACTGGGACAATCTTTCGCGGGGTTACACCGTTCTGGCTGGTCGATATCCTGCGCCTGATCCTGCTGCTGATCTTCCCCGCGCTGGTGCTTTTCCTACCGGGGCAGATGTAGGCCCCCTGCCCTCTCAGCCTCATCGCGCCGCGTCTGTTTGCACTTCGACCAGCGCGGCGCGATAGTGCGGCCAAATCACCAAAGATGAGGCCAGCATGAACATCGACCTACTCAAAGACCTTTGCGAAACCCCCGGCGTTCCGGGGCGCGAACACCGCGTGCGTGACCTGATCACCCAGCAGATCGAGGGCCTGTTCGACCATGTGGAGACCGACGCCATGGGATCCCTCCTCTGCCGCCGTGATGCGACGGCAGGCGACGGCAAAGCGCCCAAGATCATGCTGTTGTGCCATATGGATGAGATCGGGTTTCTGGTCAGCCATATCTCGAAAGACGGGTTTCTGTATCTTCAACCCGTAGGCGGCTTTGATCCGCGCAACCTCTTCTCGCGCCGAGTGTTGGTCTGCACAGATCAGGGCGATCTGAAAGGCGTGATGAACCCCGGCGGCAAACCCATTCACATCTCCTCCCCCGAGGACCGCAAGAAGATTCCCGAAGTCTCAGAATTCTTCGTTGATCTCGGGCTGGGTGAAAAAGCCAAGGACATCGTCAAGGTCGGTGACTTCGTGGTGATGGATGAACCCTTCCTAGAAATGGGCGATCAGTTTGTGTCCAAGGCGCTCGACAACCGCGTCGCCTGCTGGCTGGGGATCGAAGCGATCCGCAAGCTGGCCGACAAGGGGCGCGGGGCGGAAATTCACGTGGCCTTCACCTGTCAGGAGGAAGTCGGACTGCGCGGGGCGCGCACGGCAGCCTATAAGGTACAGCCCGACATCGGTCTTGGCATCGACACGACGCTGGCCTGTGACACGCCCGGCGTGCCCGAGCATCTGTCCACCACCCGCCTCGGCAAGGGCTTTGGCCTGCACGTGCGTGACAGCAGCTTCATCGCCGATGTAGACCTCGTGCGCGACATCGAAAAACTGGCCGAGGCGCGCGACATCCCCTTCCAACGCACCATGCTTGCCGCAGGCGGCCAAGACGGTGCAGCGGCGCAGCAGGCTGCCGCTGGCGCGCGGGCCGTGGGGATCGTGGTCGGCACCCGCTACATTCACACGGTGACGGAGATGGTCTCCAAAGGTGACCTACAGGCGGCACTGGATATCCTCGTGGCCTATCTGGAAGGCTTCGACGGCAAGGCCGCCTAGAGCCCCCTGCCCTCCCCGAGCGCCCCGTGCGTTCAGGGGGGGCCTGCATCATCGGGCGCTTGCGGCAGCCAGACGGTAAAGGCCGCGCCCCCCTCGGCCCGGTTGCGCACCGTGATGATCCCCCCGGCGCGCTGGATCAGCGTCTGAGAGATTGACAGGCCCAGCCCCGTCCCCTCTCCGGGTTTCGTGGTAAAGAAGGGATCGAACAGCGAGCCAAGCAACGCCTCTGGCACCCCCGGCCCACTGTCATGAACAGAAAACGCGACACCGGGCACAGCGTCGCGCTCCTCAGACCTTAGATACAGATCCAACCGCCCTGCCCCCCGCATCGCCTGCACGGCATTGACCACAAGGTTCACCACGACCTGCTGAATCTCGCCCGAGTCCGCGCGCACGGGCGGGACCTCTTCAAAGTCGCAATTCACCTCAATCCCGCCCCGGCTGATCAGATGATCAACGAGCACGAGGCAATCCTGCACCAAGGGACGCAACGAGATATTATGTTCACAGTCGGAAAACTCAGACGGTGCGGCGAACTTCAGCAATTTGCCGACGATCACCTCGATCCGCGACAGTTGTCTGTCGATCAACCCCAGTTCCGTGGCCACGGGCGCGGCATCCTCGCCTAGGGTCTCGCGGATGACATCGACATTGCCCATGATGACCGCGACCGGGTTGTTGATCTCATGGGCGACCCCGGCGGTGATTTCCCCGATGGAGGCGAGCTTCTCGCTCATCACCAACTGGCGGAAGGTCTGCTCCAACTTCTCATTCGCCTCGCGCAATTCACCGGTACGCTGATCCACGCGCTGGTTCAGCTCATCATTCCAACTGCGCAATTGCCGGTCGCGTTCTTGAACCTGCTCAAGCAACCAATCGAGGTGATGCGCCACGGCGCCGATCTCATCCCGCGCGGGCACTGGCCCGATGCGCGCCGAAAGCTCTCCCTTGCCGACGCGGTGCATCACCTTTGTCATCCGTTCGAGCGGCGAAAAGATGCCCCGCGCCAGCCACAGGAACACCGGCGCCGACAGGGCCAGCACGGCAAAGAAGGCCGCCAGCATCCACCAGAAAGCTTCGCGCTTCGCCTGCGCAAAAGGCGCCTCAAGAAAGCCGACATAGAGCATCCCTACCCGCTCCCCGAAACTGTCGGTGATGGGCTGGTAGCCTGAGATATACCAATCGTTCACCACAAACGCCCGGTCGAGCCAAGTGCGCCCTTCGATCAACACGGCCTCCCGCACTTCGGCCGAGACGCGCGTGCCAAGGGCGCGCACATCCTCGAACAAGCGCACATTGGTCGAGATGCGCAGATCGTCGAGGAACAGCGTCGCGGTCCCTTGCCGGTCGCCGCCGGTTACCGCGTTCAAATAGACCAGATCGTTGATCGTATCGATGAAGTCGAGATTTCGGTTCAAAAGCATTCCGCCAACCAAAACGCCCTGCCTGCCGTTCAGCGCAACCGGGCTTGCCGCATGGACCACCATCCCGCGGTCTTCGACTTTTCGGTTGGTGGGCACGGCAGCGGGCGTGTCGATCACCGGCACCTGGGCGCGGACCGCGAGCGCGTCGTCCAGAGTTGTCAGCCGTGCATTGCTAAACACGTCGATCTCCGCCCCGCTTGCCCCTCGCGCCGCGCGGGCGATCACAGGCCAATCCTCGCCTTCATCGACCGCTCTTTCGAGGGGGAGGAAGCGCAGAAAATCCAAGCCCAACCGATCCTGTATCTCGGCAAAGAAGGCCACCCGAACTGCGGTCGGCATCTCGAGCAAGCGGGCAAATTCGACCGAGCCTGCGACGGCATCCAGTTCATTGCCGGTCTGCGCCAACAACCGCGCGAGATACTGGTTGGCGATCCTTAACTCGCTCTCGACATTCGCGATGAGCACTTCGTCATAGTCCGCCGTCCAACGCGACATGCCCAAGACCAGCAGCAGCGGCATCAACACGATAAGCGGTGTTAGCGCGAGGATCAGCAGGCGTAGGCGAACGGAGGTCATGGGCTTTCCCAGAAAACTGAGGCCAATTTAGCCGCTGCGCCTTCAAGGGTGAAGTGTGGGGGCGTATTTTGCCCGACAAATCCCACCAATTCAGCGTTCTGGCCCGGATTGCCAGCCATACAAATGCCTAACCTACTGTAAAACCATAGTTTTTCAAATTGTCAGCTGACAATTGCGCTGATTTACCAGTGCCGCCACCATAGGATTAAGGGAAAATGCGCCATTACGTGCCATTTGTGTCAAACGGCGAAGATATGCGCCCGGGCTTCGGATGGTCGCGGCTTTCTCAAGCAGACAAAGGACTGTCACCGCAGCGCTCTCCGCACCCATGTCCCGTTTTGCCTCATTTAAGACCGGCGGGTCAATCCCCAGCATTGGGGCAATCTGATCTCCGATCCGTACAATGTCACTCCAATTGCGCATCGCTTCTGGGAAGAAGCTTTTAACTTCTTTGCAAGCAGCGACCACCTCAGCCAAAGTCACCCCTTTCTTCGGCTCTTTGCCTTGACCGTCTATGTTGTCAGCCGAATGAGACAGGGCGTTTTTCGGACCGATCTGCTGTTCAGAGTCAAAATAGGGTTTAATTGAATCCTGTATGTGCCGCTCATTTTCGCCGTCACTGGCGCTCATTTGACCTGTAGATGGGGCAGGGGAAACCGGTTCTGCCTCGGCTTCATCAACGATTGTAGCCGGGCTCTCTAGCGCGTCACGTAACGCATTCTCAAGCAGGTTCAACGTCGCTTCATCCGGTTTACGCCGAAGAACACGCCCCGCCTCATCTGCCATCCCCTTTGCGCCACCCTGTCGGATCAGCGCGTGCCTCAGAACAAGCACCCGGTCCCTCAGCGCTTGCAGCCGCTCACTGTGCGCTTCGGCTGCCTGAGCGGCTGTCTCTATCATATCTGACTGAACGACAAGGGGGGAGAGGTCAAAGCCAAAGGCCAGCGCAATCGCGCCGCCCCGGTTTCGTGCAAAGCGTTTGCGATTGGGGCTATCGTGCCGGGCAATAAGCCCAACACGCACAAGCTGGGCGAGATGCCGTCGAAGCGTGCTTTCAGGCATGCCGTGCAACCGCTCAGACAGCCGGACGTTCGAGGCAAATACGATGCCTGCCGCGCCATTTGGAATTTGACGGCTTGGCAGAAAACTCAGCAACGCCTTTAATACGGTGAGGGTGCGGTGCGACAACTCAAAGCAGTCAGCCGCAGTTGTCAGCCGGTCGAGCAAAGCCCATTTGTCCGGCCCCTCGCATGACACTTGGGTAGCCGATTTCGGCCGCCCGAACGCAGTTCGGAACGTGTTTTCCATTTAAAATCACGAAAGACAACAAAATACCGGCCCTATCCCATCGGGTAGAGTTGACATCGATAAATCTTTGGGGCTATCTCGAAGGTGCAAAGTTTGAGAAGGGCCTTCCGGGATTTATCCTGGGGGGCTTTTCTTTTGTGGTCTTGGATGTGCCTCCTGTTGCTACTTCCTCAATTTCTCACGCGCGGGTCTTTTGCCAGCGGTCGTGAAACTCTTGCAAAAGCTCTTCTGCATGCGCATCGAGCCATGTATCAAATCCCTCGGCTGCACGGGCAGGGACGGTCAACGTGACCCCACGCTTGCCGCTGCGGATATCCGCCAAAGCCTTGCCATCACGGCTCCGCAGGGTGCGGGGCTTGGCCGATGGGGCAGGGGAGGCGGCAGCTTTCTCGGGCTGAGCTGAAGCTTCGGCAAAGATCGCCTCGAACCGTTCATCTGAATTGAACCCTTCCCAGTCGGCCCGCGACATCCGCTTGTCCGCCCGCGCTTTTGCTGCGGGTTGCTCAAAGAGTTTGACCAAAGCCATCCAGCGATCCCGCCCGATGGACGGGGCAGAACCGATCTGGCGCAAGAAAGGTAGCTCGAACGCATGACCAACCTTGAGCATGCGACTGACCATCGGTAGATCGATCGACAGCGCGTCTGCAATTGTCTGCCGGTCATGCCCGCCCACGTCTAACTGAGCAGCAAAGCTCGCCTTTTCGATAAACGACAGGTCTTGTCGCGCGGTATTCTCCTGCCCCTGCGCCATCACCAGGGCATGGTCGTCCAACTGGCGGACCATCGCCTTCACGGGCATCCCAAGCGCTTTCAGTGCCTGAAGCCGCCGCCGCCCGTAGACGATCTCGAACCGTCCGGGGGTTTTGGGGTGGGGCCGAACGAGCACAGGAACCTGCTGCCCGTAAGTCTTGAGGCTGTCATGCAGCTGTTTCTGAGCCTGCGTATCAGTGCCTAAACGGTCTTCGACACCTGCCATGTCGATCAGATTGCCGTCCAATTCCTGAACCGCGTTCTCTTGCATCCGGTTCAACGAAGACTGAAGCGCCCCCACCGCGCCGCGCGGCATTAAACTGGCCTTACCCCGGCTCTTATTAGGCTCTATCGAGGGGGATTTAGGCTTCTCCGGCTTCTCAACATTCGCCGGTGCAGAAGATAAAATGCCTTTACGTGCCATTACCGCCCCCATGCTTTCTGGATCATGCTTTCGATCTCATCATTCACAAGATTGAGTGAATCCACCGCCCGGTCATAGGTCGAGCGGTGAAATTGGGACCGGTCGACCTCATAAATCGTCTGATGGGTCAGCCCGGCATCCGAAATCGCGGTGGATTTCAGCATCGGTGCGACCATGACTTCCTCGTCAAAAAGCTGGCGCAGGAAGGATAGAACCTGCTGTTGCGGTCCATCATTCGGTTCGTACCGATTGATCAGGAAACGCAGGAAATCGAACTCCATGCTTGCCCCTGCGTTAGAGACGACATCGAGCAGGTCCGCGCTCATTTGCAGGAACTGCGACATGGATGCGACGTCGAGCATGTTCGGGACGACGGTGATTAGCACGCCCGTCGAGGCACAAAGCGCCGACATCGTAAGATACCCCAATTGCGGTGGGCAATCGAAGATAACCACGTCGTAGTTCTGCTCCACGTCCTGCAGAGAGGTCGCCAACCGGGCGAAAAATGCCGGTTGGGTGTTGTTCAGCAGAGCCTGAGGGGTCTCATGCTCAAACTCCTGAAGCATCAACCCGCCGGGAGCAAGATCAATGCCAGTAAAGAATGTTTTCTGAATGACATCGGCCAAAGGGACCGGATCGTCATATTGGATGGCGTCGTAGATGGTCCCCGAGTTCAGGAAATCATACTCGGGCCGATAGCCAAAAAGCGTTGTTAGAGACGCTTGCGGGTCAATATCGACGCAGAGAACCCGGTAGCCTTTCAGGGCCAGTCGCTGTGCGGCATGGATTGCGCTCGTCGTTTTCCCGCTGCCGCCTTTGAAGTTCAAAAAGGACAGTACTTGCAGTTTGTCCCCGTCGCGACGCCCGCGCTGGTAGGCACCGCGTGATTTGGCCGTGGACTCAAGCGTACGCCGGATCGAAAGCAGATCTTCAGCACTGTAATGCCGCCGCCCCCCGGGGCTTGTCTGGATATCGACGACCTTATTGTCGAAATGGAGTTTGCGAAGGAAGCTGGTTGAAATCCCAAGCAATTCCGCCGCTTCCCCGGCTGAAAAACGGCGCAGCTCCTTGCGTGCGTCAGGCGCAAAGACCTTCAACATGTGACTTTCCAACGCCTCGGAAAGCGTTTCCGCATTACGGCGGATTCGTGTATTGATGTGTACAGTGTCCGTCACATCTGCCCTCGCTCTCAGTAACGCTATTATTCGGTAGCGCTTTTGTTTCCGTTACTTAACGCCATTGGAGCGATGCGTGCAATAGATTCTTGCGCGAGAAGAGGGAAAGACGGCATCAATAGTCGCAGCTAGGATCAAAGATAGTTCGTAGTCTGACGCCTAAGTGACTACAATTGTTAATTAAAACTATCCTTGGAAATGTAAATGAGCCCTTCACGGGCTGGATCGCGGCATTTTCCTGTTGTGGCCTAGTTAGAGCCACATACCGGATTTGCAAGAATCATGGGGCGGGTCATCCTGACCACGCGCGCCCGAAATAACGGTGAGTGCCGAGCCAGTCTGTCTCTTCCGGCAATTTCGGTCCCGGTGGCTCTGGCGTCCGCAGGCCAGTCCTGACAATGTGCGGGAAAAAGGGGGCTTTGGGCCCCAAGTCGGGGGAGGCCACTGCGGGATGGTCGATATTTGGAGCGGACTGACGCAGGCCTTTTGGCTTGTCTTCACGCTTGATGCCGAGCTGGTGGAGATCGCTGGCCGGTCTTTGCAGGTTACCGTCTCCGCCTTGGTCGTCGCCTGCCTGATCGCCCTCCCCCTCGCGGCATTGGTCGCCGTAAAACGGTTTCGCGCACGGCGCTTGGTGATCGCGGTTTTGAATGCGCTCATGGGGCTGCCGCCGGTCGTGGTGGGGCTCATCGTCTATGTGGTCCTTTCCCGCTCCGGGCCCCTCGGCGTGTTGGGGCTGCTTTTTACCCCCACGGCGATGATCATAGCGCAGGTGATCATCATTGTGCCGCTCATCGCCTCGATCGCGCATCAGTCGATCCGCGAACTTTGGCAGGAATATCATGACCTGCTGATTTCAATGAATGTCACGCAGGGCCAAAAGATACGGACCCTGCTTTGGGATTCCCGCCGTGCGCTCCTCACTGCCGCGCTCGCAGGTTTTGGCCGCGCGATTGGAGAGGTGGGAGCGATCATGATCGTCGGAGGCAATATCGACCACGCGACGCGGGTGCTGACCACTGCAATCGCGCTCGAGACTGGGAAGGGAGAGTTTGCCTTGGCGCTCGCCCTCGGTTTCGTACTGATCGGGCTGGCCGTGGCGGTGAATCTCGCGATCCATTGGCTGGGCCGCACCGAACGGGAGGGGCGGTGGTGATGCAGCTTTTCCCGATGCAAGCCAATGCAATCGAAAGCCGCAGACGCGGGCAACGGCTGGTGGGACCGATTGATCTGACGCTGGAAGGGCAGGGCGCCACGGTCGTTATCGGCCCGAACGGCGCGGGCAAAACCACGCTGTTGCAATTGCTGCATGGCACCGCGCGGCTCTCTGCGGGGCGGATCGACTGGGCCTGCACGACCGAAGAGGCGCGGCATCATCAGGCCTTCGTTTTCCAGCGGCCCGTCATGCTCCGGCGCACGGTTTTGGAGAACCTTGTCTATCCGTTGCGCCTGCGTGGTGTCGCAAAGGCGGAGGCCCGAAAGGCGGCGGAGGAATGGGCCGCGCGCGTCGGGTTAGAGCCGCTTTTGGGCCGCGCAGCCCCTGTGCTGTCAGGCGGCGAGCAGCAGAAGCTGGCCCTCGCCCGCGCCCTGATCTGCAAACCCAAGCTGCTGTTTCTGGATGAGCCCTGTGCCGCATTGGACGGCCGTGCGACCCGAGAGATCGAGGCGATTTTGCAAGCGGCGAAATCTGCGGGCACGCGGCTGATCCTCTCGACACATGACCTTGGCCAAGCCCGCCGTTTGGCCGACGAAGTCTTGTTCCTGTTGGGGGGCCGTCTGCATGAGGCCGGCCCAGCGAAGACGTTTTTCAACCAGCCTGAAACCCCTGAGGCGCAGGCATTCTTAAGAGGAGATATCGTAGAATGAAACATTGGATTGTAGGCGCAATTTCCGCGCTGGCGATGAGCGGTGCGGCGCAGGCCGCCGACGTGATGAAAATGGCGGTGACGACATCGTTCAACAACTCGGGCCTTGCCGATGTTCTCTTGCCTCAGATCGCAGCGGACCTCGATCTGGACGTGCAATTGCTGGTCGTCGGGACTGGCCAGGCGATCAAGCTAGGTGAATCTGGGGACGTGGACGCTATCCTGGTCCATTCGCGCAAAGCCGAAGAGGCCTTCGTCGACGCAGGGTTTGGCAGCCACCGAACGGAAATCATGTACAACGATTTCGTCTTCATCGGTCCAAAAAGCGATCCGGCGGGCATCGCATCCTCGGATGCGGCCACCGAAGCATTGAGCGCAATCGCCGACAAAGAGTCGGATTTCGTGAGCCGAGGGGACGACAGCGGCACGCATAAGAAAGAACTGGCGCTCTGGGCCGAAGCTGGGGTTGATCCGGCAGAGTTCGGCGATTGGTACAATGCCGTCGGGGCAGGCATGGGGGCGGCCCTTAATACCGCTTCGGGGATGCCCGCCTATGTGATGTCGGACCGGGCGAGCTGGCTGAACTTCGGCAACAAAGGCGAACTGGCGTTGCTCTATGCGGGCGATCCGGTTCTGTTTAACCAATATGCCTATTTACCTGTGAACCCCGAGCGTCACGGCCATGTCAAAAACGATCTGGCTCTGAAGCTCGAAGACTGGCTTACATCGGACCGAGCGAAAGCGCTGATCAACGACTACAAGATCAATGGTGAGACGCTATTCGTGTTCAACGCGGAAGGCGCCGGATAACCTTTGTCAGAGACCATCCGCGCCCGGCTCGGCGCGGGTGGTTCACTCGGGCAGGTCACCGTGGATCGCGAATTGCTCTAGTCCTGCATCCTGCGGCTGGATCATTCGAAAGCTTTCACGGACGCCCGCGTCGGTCAACTCGCGCGCCACGGTCAGCAGGCAGTTGGGCGCGTGATCGGCGCAGAGGTCGATCATCTGGGCCAACTCCTCTTTTGCCACGGGCCGCGCGGCATCGACCGAAGGTGCACCGTAGTAGGTGACGAAATGCTGCGCCAGCAGCGCGGCGAGGGTCTCGACCTCGGTTTCTTCGATTTGGGTCACGGCGACAAAGGTCACGCGGCCAAAGGTTTCGAGCCCGAGCCAGCCGTTGGCGAAGGCTTGGCGTGCTTTGCCGGTCAGATCGCCCTCGGTCCAATCGGAAAACTCGAACCCGCCAGAGATGCACCATTCGCCGGTGCGGGCAGGCGAGGCGAAGACGTTGCGGTCGCTCTCATCGAAATGGATCGCGCGGGCAAGTTTGAGGGTCATGGTGCGGGCTCCAATAGGGTGGTGAGCGGGATCAGACGGGTCGTCTCTCCCGCGCGCAGTAACATGCCGAAGTCCTCGTCGACACCGATGAATGTACCGGTTGCGGCCTGCGCGGTCACCTCTTCGTCGATCCCATAGGCCAAGCCGCGCCATTCGCCATGCAGGCTCGCAGGGCCGAGGTCTTCCCAGCGGTTGATCCAGTGCAGCGTGTGCCGCGCCCAGGATTCGACTAGGGCAGGGGGCTGCACCTCGGCGCAGCCTTCGGCATAGAGCGCGGTTTGATCCGGGTTTAGACCCGTTTGCGCCATGTCAGGGTCGTTTGCGGGGTAGAGCGGCAGGGTGAAACCGACCACGAGCCAATCGGGCACCGCCGCCGGATCGGTTGTCGAGGCCATCATCCGCAGCGCGCCGCAGGCCGCGCCGTTCACACGGATGCCGCCGTTCCATTCCAGTTGCACCGCGACTTCGGGCGGCGAGAGCGCGCCGAGGGCGTTTTGAAAGCCCACCCCGCAGAGCGGCAGCATCGCCACCGCGCGGGCCAGCGGCACCTCGGGAGCAAAGACCAAGGCCGCCTGCATCTCGGCCCCGTCGAGCCGGTAGGTGATCAGACCCGCATCGCAGCCCTCGGCCGCGCGGGCGCAGGCGGCGGCAAGCGCATCGCCCGCGACCGCCTCGCCCGACATCAGCGGGGGGAAGGACAGCGGGTCGCTCATGCGGCGCCAGCGTCCACGAGTTGCTTGGCGATGGCGTGAAAGGCCGCGGCCTGTTTGCTGTCGGGCTGGCTGACGGTGATCGGCGCACCGCCGTCCGAGGCGAGACGGATCTGCAGATCGAGCGGCACTTCTGCGAGCAGGGGCACGCCCCATTTCTCGGCCTCGGAGGCGACACCGCCGTGGCCAAACACATGCTCTTCGTGTCCGCAATTGGTGCAAATATGCGTCGACATGTTTTCGATCATGCCGAGGATCGGCACCTTCAGCTGGTTGAACATATCGATGCCCTTACGCGCGTCGATCAGAGCCACATCCTGCGGTGTAGAGACGATGACCGCCCCATCCACATGGGCCTTTTGCGCCAGCGTCATCTGCACGTCACCGGTGCCCGGCGGCAGGTCAACGATCAGCACGTCGAGCGCGCCCCATTGCACCTGCGTCATCATCTGCTGCAGCGCGCCCATCAGCATCGGCCCGCGCCAGACCACGGCTTGATCCTCATTGGTCATCAGGCCAATCGACATCATGGTGACGCCGTGGTTGCGCATCGGCAGGATGGTCTTGCCATCTGGCGAGGCGGGGCGGCCAGAGACGCCGAGCATGCGCGGTTGGCTGGGGCCGTAGACATCGGCATCCAGCAGTCCAACCCGGCGGCCTTGGGCGGCCAGCGCACAGGCGAGGTTCGCGGAAACGGTGGATTTGCCCACGCCGCCCTTGCCCGAGGCGACGGCGATGATGCGGTCCACGCCGGGGATCCTCTGCGGGCCGGTTGGCTCCGCTTTGCGCTGTGGCTTGAGGTCGGGCGGCGGGGCTTTTTCGCTGTGGCCGGTCAGCACGATGGAGACTTTCGACACCCCCTCGACCTGCGCCAGCGCCGCTTCGGCCAGCGCCTTGGCCTCCTCATAGGCTTTGGCTTGGGCGGGCGGGATTTCCATCACGAAACGCACCGCGCCCGCGTCATCCACATTCAGCGCGCGCATTACGCCGCTGGCCACGATGTCTGTCCCCGTGGCCGGATCGGTCACGGTCTTCAAGGCGGTCAGGACCGCTTCCCTGCTGGCTGTCACGTCGCTTATGCCTCGCCCTTGTCCGCGCCGGCGATAGTGCCGTCGATCTCATGCTCAAGGCCAAGTTCGGGGATGGTGATCACGGCCTTGACCGCAAACTCTTTGCCGCTGGTGTCATGGTCGCGCATGGCCTTTTCGATGGCCTGCTGCGAGGTCACGCCGACCTGTTTGAGAAACTTGCGCATCGACATGTTGAAGTCTTCGCTCATGGGTGGCTCCTGTGCTTGGGGGCGGCCTAGTGGTCGCGCCGTTTGGAGAGGTAATCGTCGGTGGTCCGAGGGCGCGGGCGTTCGTTGCCGGTCATCGGGTTGTTGGTGCTGTGATACTGCGCATTGATCCGGCAGTCATCGCACATCTGGATCATCCGCAGTTTTGCCTCGTCGGCAAACATCGAATGGCTGCGCAGTTTGTCGGTGATTTTCTCCACGGTGGATTTCACGCCAAAGAGGCTCCCGCATTCGACGCAGGCAAAGGGCTCTTCCTCGTTCAGCACGCGCTGGCTTAGCGCGGCTTCGGTCAGATCAAGGCGCGGCGCGAGGGAGATGGCATCCTCGGGGCAGACATTGGCGCAGAGCCCGCATTGCAGGCAGGCGTCTTCCTGAAAGCGCAGTTGCGGCAGGTCCGGGTTGTCGCCAAGCGCGCCCGAAGGGCAGAGCGATACGCAGGAAAGACACAGCGTGCAGGCATCCTTGTCGACCAGAACGGCACCGTAGGGCGCACCCTCGGGCAGGTCCAGCACCTCGGCCTCGGGGTTGAGCGCCCGTGCCGCCTGCCGCGCAATCTGGCGGCGGCTGCCCATCGGGCGCACCGGCTGGGCGACGGGGGCAGGGGCCTCGCCGTCGTAAAGGATGTCGGTCAGCGCCTCGGGGTCGGGGGTGTCGATCAACGACATCCGCGCGTCCCCCGCAATGGCGCGGGCCAGCGCGGTCTGCGTCTCAATCGCGTCGCGGTCGGCCTTGGGGCCAAGCAGAAGCGAGACATGGCCGAACCCGGCGGCGAGCGCGGCCAGCGCCTCAGCATGGCCAAAGGCGGCGAGCGCATCGAGCTCCATCGGCACCACATCGGCAGGCAGTCCGCGCCCGTGGCGTGCGGCAAGGCGGATCATCTCGGCGCCATGGGCGTCATGCACCATCAGGCACGGCGCTTCGCCGCCCGCTTCGAGATAGGCACGCGCCAGTGTCTGCACCCGGCGCATGGTGAAATCGACGGGCGGTGTGTCATAGCTGATCGCACCCGAGGGGCAGGCCGAGGAACAGGCACCGCAGCCCGCGCAGATCATCGGGTCGATCGCAACATGATCGCCGTCGGGCGTGATTGCGCCAGTGGGGCAAAGGTCCAGACAATTGGTGCAGCCGGTTTGCCCCGCGCGGGAATGGGCGCAGAGCAGCGGCTCGGTTCGCACATAGAGCGGCTGCTCAAATGTGCCGGTGAGATGCGAGGCAGCCAACACGGCGGCGGCCACGGCAGGCGGGTGGCCGGGATCGGCGCGCAGGTAGCCTTCGCGTTTTTCATGCGCCGGGAACAGCGGCGTCTCGCCGCGCAGGTCGATGATGATGTCACATTGGCTGCGCGCGCCGTCGCGCGGCGCAGTCCAGTTGAGCGGGCCCCGGCCACGCGGGTCGACCTGCCGCAGCGCGTCGATCACCACTTCGAACTGTCCAAGCGCGCCCTTGGCACGGCGCAGCTTGCCGGAAATTAGGTCAAAATCGCGCACCTCGGGCAGATTGTCCTCGGCCTGTGTCACCGCGTCGTCCATCAACAGCGTGACACTCAGGTGGTCCTTGAGCTGCGCCGTGC
>Ga0208315_1001151_pt1 | contig 14572 bp, 15 predicted proteins | sample MalvireepMed_215_FD_184239 | JGI IMG/M metagenome (GOLD analysis project Ga0208315, IMG submission 184239) | Marine viral communities from the Global Malaspina Expedition - Malaspina viral metaG DeepMed_215 (SPAdes) (version 2) | ecosystem: Environmental > Aquatic > Marine > Oceanic | place... | reverse complement strand
CTCTTCCCATGCGGATTTCACGTCAGCGGGCACTTCGAAGGGGCCGGTTGTCCAGCCGTAGGCCTTTTTGGCCTCGGCCATCTGGTCGGCGTCTGTCAAAGCGCCGTGGCCTTTCGAGGTGTCCTGTGCCGCGTGGCCCAGAGCAATATGGGTCTTGCAGGCGATCATCGTCGGCAGGTCAGTGGCTTTCGCCTCGGTCAGGGCCGCGTCGATCTCATCGGGGTTGTGGCCGTCGATTTCGATCACATGCCACTGCGCGGCTTTGAAACGTGCGACCTGATCGGTGTTGTCCGACAGGGTCACCGGGCCGTCGATGGTGATGTTGTTGTTGTCCCACATCACGATGAGCTTGCTCAGTTTGTGGCGGCCGGCGAGGGTGATCGCCTCTTGGCTCACGCCTTCCATCAAGCAGCCGTCGCCCGCGATGACATAGGTGTGGTGATCCACGACCTTTGCCCCGTACTGCGCGCGCAGCATCTCTTCGGCCATGGCGAAACCGACCGAATTGGCAATCCCTTGGCCGAGCGGGCCAGTGGTGGTCTCAATCGCGTCGGCGAGGAAGTTCTCCGGGTGCCCGGCTGTGCGCGCGCCCATCTGGCGGAAATTCTTCAGCTCTTCGATGGGGAACTGCTCATAGCCCGTCAGGTGCAGCAGCGAATAAATCAGCATGGAGCCGTGGCCCGCAGACAGGATAAACCGGTCACGATCAGGCCAAAGCGGGTTCGCCGCGTCAAACTTGAGGTGCTTTTCAAAAAGCACGGTTGCCACATCGGCCATGCCCATCGGCATGCCGGAGTGGCCCGAATTGGCGGCGGCGACGGCATCGAGGGTCAGCGCACGAATGGCGGTGGCCTTGGACCAGTGATCGGGGTTTGCGCGTGCGAGGGCTGTCAGATCCACGGGGCGTTCCTTTGCGGCTGTGGCAGATTGGGCCTGTGCATACCAGCGATCGGGCAAAGTTCAAGCACAACCGGGCGCCAGCAACGGTGCGCGGCACGGGCAGAGGTGAACTCTGCGCCTCAAGTCGCTGAAACGAAAGGGGGGGCGCAATTTGCCTGCGCTTTGGCTAGGATTGCGGAAACCGGCTGATCCGGGCGATTCGCGCGCGTGACATTGCGTGGGCTGCGCGCTATCTGCCGAATATGGCAGCCATAACGGGCCGCCGCCACGGGGCACGGCAGGCGAAAACGCCGCCGATAGAGCAGGACGAACGAGGAGACTTCATGCGGATGAGTGAACTTGAAGAATATCAACGCCGCATCACGGCCGCGATGGACCGGATGGCGAAGGGGCTGGATCAGCTCAACGCCGCCCCGGCCGAGCCGGATGAGGATATCGTGCAGGCGCTGGAAGACGAGCGGCAAGCCAACGCTCAGCTGACCGACCGGGTCAAATCCCTGAAGGAAAGCCATCAGGACGAATTGACCGCCCTGCGCGATCAGATGGAATTCAACAATGACCGGGTGACCCAGCTTGATATGGACGTGCAGCGTCTGCGTCAGGCGAATGAGCAGTTGTCGGCGGCCTGTGAACAGTTGCGCTTGGCCAATGCCGAAGGGCTGGCCGACCCCAAGTTGATCGACACCGCCGTTATTGCCGAGCTGGAAAGCCTGCGCGCCACCCGCGCCATTGAGATGGCCGAGATTGACGCCGTGTTGACCGCACTGGCACCTCTGGTCGAAGACGGCGAGCCCGAACCCGAAGCACCCGCCGAGGATGACCGCGCCGAAGAAGAACCCAAGTCAGGAGGGGCCGACTGATGCCCGAAATACGGATCACCATTGGCGGCCGCCAGTTCGAGGTCGCCTGTCAGGAAGGTGAAGAGAGCTATCTGCACGCCGCCGCCAAGATGCTGGACGATGAAGCCCGCGTGCTGAGCGATCAAGTGGGCCGCATGCCCGAGGCGCGGATGTTGCTGATGGCCGGTCTGCTTTTGGCCGACAAAACCGCCAGCGTCGAAGACCGCATCGCCGAAGTGCGCGCCGAATTGGCCGAGCGTGAGGCCGAGTTGACCAGCCTGCGCAACACCAAGATCGAGCCGGAGCGTATCGAAGTGCCCGTCGTGCCGCAGGGTGTCAAAGACACGCTGGCCGAGATCGCCGCACGGGCCGAAGCGCTGGCCGCCGAGATCGAAGAGAAATCTGGCAAATGAGCACTGGCATCAGGGCGGCCCTCTGCGTGCTGCTCTGGGCCGCGCCCGCGGGGGCCGAGACCACCGCCGTGACCTATCTCTGTGACCGTGGGGTATCGGTGCCGGTGGTCTATGTCCCCGATGCCGATCCCGCTGTTGCGGTGCTTTATGTCGAAGGGCGGCTCATCCATTTGCAGACCATGCCCTCCGGCTCTGGCGCGCGATACGGCTGGCCTTCAGATGGGTCATCCTATGAATGGTGGGAACATCAGGGCCATGCGCGCCTTAGCTGGCACGAGGGGGCCAGTGACGCGGTGACGCCGATCTATACAGACTGTGTGCCGCAAGATTGACCCCCTGCGGGATTGCGGTGCGGGCGGCAATATGCTCTGGGGGGCGCGAAAAGTGCCCCTTGGGCGCTGGCTTTTGCGACCTAACAATCAGGACACCCTCCCATGACCGTGAAACCCCGTATCATCATCTCAAGCGACCATGCCGACATCGCCCTGCGCCAAGACATCGCGCGCCATGTGGCCGAGCGCGGTTTTGAGGTCGAAGACATCGGCCCGGCAACGGCAGAGAGCACGGATTACCCCAAACACGGCGAAGCCGCCGCACGACGCATCGCAGCGGGGGAGTTCGACCTTGGCATTCTGATCTGCGGCACGGGGCAGGGCATCATGATGGCGGCCAATAAGGTCAAGGGCATTCGCTGCGGCGTCTGTGCCGATACCTTTTCGGCCAAGATGATCCGGGCACATAACGACGCGAATATGCTGTCGATGGGTGCGCGTGTGATTGGTGCCGGGCTTGCGCTTGAGATCGTGGATGCCTTTCTTGATACCGAGTTTGAAGGCGGGCGTCATGGCCGCCGCGTCGATATGATCACGGCGATTGAAGACTGAGGTTAAGGTGCTGCCGGGGCGCGCCCGTTTGGGGTGCGTTCGGGGCGGTTTTTTACACCGAGTTTGCAGGGCGTCATAGCTGGCGGTGCTGCACAGGGCGCCTGCAGATGCCGGACAAAAAAACACCCCGGAGGGCCAAGCCGCTCCGGGGTGTTTTCGTCTAACCTGTGGTCGCTTTAGCCGTTGGCTTCGCGGATCTTATCCGCAGCGTCCTTATCAAAGGTCACGCCATTCTCGGCAAAAAGCGTGTCCAACTCGCCCGAGAGTGTCATTTCGGTGATGATGTCACAGCCACCGACGAACTCGCCTTTGACGTAAAGCTGTGGGATGGTCGGCCAGTCAGAGAAATCCTTGATCCCCTGACGCAGCCCCTCATCGGCCAGCACGTTCACATCGCTATAGTTCACGCCCATGTAGTTCAGCACCCCGGCCACGCGGCTGGAGAAACCGCACTGCGGCATTTCCTTGGTGCCTTTCATAAACAGAACCACGTCATTCTTAGTGATTTGTTCTTTGATCTGGTTGGCGGCATCGCTCATGTCATTTGTCCTTCGTATCTGATTTCTTGAACGCAGCGTGATAGCGCCGCGCATAGGTTTCATCGTCGGCCCAGGGCTTTACATCCAACTCGGCCCCGCCGAGAAAGAAACCGCCCCGTTTCTTCGTCCAATTCGTCTGCCCGCGCTCAAGGCTCTCATTGCGCCGCGCGGTGCTGGCCACGGCATCCAGATCCAGCGCCTCCATTCCCAGCGGCACTTTGCCGGTCTCAGGGCGCGGAGGCTGGCGTTGCGCCAGCGGGACATGCCGCCCGCGCTGCATACGGTGTTGAACCAAAGCAGTTGCGGCGATCCCGCCCAGAACAACCGCTGCGGCCCAGCCCCACATCGTTAGTCCGGCGTCCGTGTGGTCAGCGCCAGCGCGTGCAAATCGCCGTTCGATCCGTCCATCTTGCCTTTGAGGGCCGCATAGACGGCGCGCTGTTGCTGCACCCGGTTCATACCGCGAAAGCTCTCGTCAACAACCATGGCCGCCATATGCACGCCGTCATTGCCTTCGACGGTGATCTTGGCGTCCGGAAAGGAAGCGCGGATCAGGTCTTCGATTTCGCTGGCTTGCATGGGCATGGGGTGGCTCCGAGTGTTGTGATATCTTGGCCTAGATGTAGTGCCGCACTGCGCTGCGTGCAAGGCGAAGGCTTGTGCCGTTCTCGCATTGACCTTTGGCCGCTAAGCAACACACTCTGCCCCCGATAGGAAAGGAAACCAGATGGACCGGATCCCCGAACAAGCGCTCGACTGGGCCGAGGCTGGGCAGCCCGTTGCGCTGGCCACGGTGGTGGAGACATGGGGCTCTGCCCCGCGCCGCGCAGGGGCGCAATTGGTGGTGGCGGGCGACGGGACGATGATGGGCTCAGTCTCAGGCGGCTGTGTCGAAGGGGCGGTGGTGGTTGAGGCGTTGGAGGCGATCGAAGACGGGCGCACGCGGCTGCTGGAATACGGCGTCAGCGACGGCGACGCCTTTGCCGTGGGCTTGGCCTGCGGGGGCACGATCAAAGTGCTGGTGGAGCCGGTCGGACCTGAGGCGTTGCCCCTTGAGATGTTGCGCGAATTGGTTGCGAAACGCGCAAGCCGGAAAGCGGTGGCCTATGAGGTTGCGCTTGACGGCAGCACCCGGCACCTGACCCACGACGGCCACCAAGACCGCTTCCGCCGAGACCGTTCAGGGGTGGAGGAAGACAGCAGGCGTTTCATTGCCATCCACAACCCGCCGCTGCGCCTTGTGATCGTCGGCGCGGTGCATATCGCGCAGCATCTGGTGCGCATGGCGGGGGAAGCTGGGTTTGACCCCATCGTCGTCGACCCGCGAGACGCCTTCGGCTCGCCTGCGCGCTTCCCTGACTGTCGGCTTGTGAATGACTGGCCCGATGCCGCGCTGCGCGAGATTGGCCTCGATGCTCGCTCTGCCGTTGTTTTGCTGACCCATGACCCCAAACTCGACGATCCGGCGTTGCATGTGGCGCTTGGGTCGGATGCGTTTTATATCGGCGCGCTCGGCTCGACCCGAACGCAAGCCAGCCGTCTGGCGCGGTTGGAGGAGGCGGGCGTGGCGGCGTCGCAAGCGGCGCGGATCAACGGACCGGTCGGGCTTGATATTGGGGCGGCAAGCCCCGCCGAAATCGCCGTGTCGATTCTCGCCCAGATGATCCAAAGCCTGCGCCGCCCATGAGGTTTGGCCCAGTCCCCTTGAGCGATGCCCTCGGTGCGACGCTGGCCCATTCCGTGGCGGTCCCAGCCGGGCGGCTTCGCAAGGGCAGGGTGCTAGAACCGCAGGATATCGACGCACTTTCGAAGGCGGGCATCAAAGAGGTGATCGTCGCCCGGCTCGACTCCGGCGATATCGACGAAAACGCGGGGGCTGACAGATTGGCCCGTGCGCTCTGTGGTCCGGGTCTTCGGAAGTCACAGCCCTTTACCGGACGGGTAAATCTTCTTTCCGATGGGCCGGGGGTGGTGGTGATGGACCGCGCCGCCCTTGAGGCGGTGAACGCGGTGCATCCGATGATCACGCTGGCCACGGTACCGCCCTATCAACAGATGGGTGAGAACGGCATGGTGGCGACAATCAAGATCATCTCCTACGCCGTGCCTGCCGAGGCGGTAGAGACCGCCTGCGCGGCTGCGGGAGATGGCGCGCTGCGCCTTGCGGCACCCGTCTTGGGCGACGCGACGCTCATCATCACCGATGTCCCCGGCGGCGCCGGAGAGAAGGGCCGCGCGGCGGTCGAAGGGCGGCTGAAAGCGCTGAACGTGGGGTTGAAAAACGTCATGATGGTCCCCCATCGCACCGCACCACTCGCCGAGGCGATTGCCGCAGCCCAGACCGACCTGATCCTCATCCTCACCGCCTCGGCCACGTCTGACATTAATGACATCGCTCCGTCGGCCTTGCGTCAAGCGGGGGGCGAGGTGACGCGCTTTGGCATGCCGGTGGACCCCGGCAATCTGCTCTTCCTCGGCCACCTTGGGGGCCGCGCCGTGATTGGCCTGCCGGGCTGCGCCCGCTCGCCTGCGCTCAACGGCGCGGATTGGGTGCTGTCGCGGCTGGTTTGCGGCATTCCGGTCACCAGCGCGGACATCGCAGGCATGGGGGTGGGTGGATTGCTCAAGGAAATCCCAACCCGCCCGCAGCCGCGAAACCCCGGCAAAAGCGCGAGCGGCGGCTGAGAAAAAGTACTCGGAAAATATATGTTCTCAACTAGGGCTTGTCGTGCTTAACTGCCTCTAACAAGCGTCAGACTGGGAGGAAGAACATGACACAGGTCAAGATGACCGTGAACGGCAAACCCGCGTCAGGGGAGGTCGAAGGCCGCACGCTGCTGGTGCATTTCCTACGCGATGATCTGGAACTCACCGGCACCCATGTCGGCTGCGATACCAGCCAATGCGGAGCCTGTGTGGTTCATGTGAATGGCAATGCGGTCAAAGCCTGCACCATGTTCGCGATTGAGGCAGACGGCGCCGAAGTCGACACCATCGAAGGGCAGGCGGCCCCAGATGGCACGCTCAACACCATCCAGCAGGCGTTTCAGGATCACCACGGGCTGCAATGCGGATTTTGCACGCCGGGCATGGTGATGTCGGCGGCAGCACTGCTCAAGGACAACCCCAAGCCAAGCGAGGCCGAGGTGCGCCATTACCTTGACGGCAACATCTGCCGCTGCACCGGCTACCACAATATCGTCAAAGCGATCATGGCGGCCAGCGGCCAAGAGGTCAGCGCGCTGGCGGCAGAGTAACGTCGGAAGCAGTGTCGCGCTGAGCAGACCGGTGATGGCGGAGGGAGGACCGCCAGAGCCGGGCGCCGCGTGACGGATCAGGTGCATCCGCACCGCCACCAAACGGGAGGACATTATGCCAAAGGATTTTGAACCGAGCAGCGGAATTGGGGCCAGCAGCAGACGGCGGGAGGACATTCGCTTTCTCACCGGGTCGGGGCGCTATACCGATGACATCAACCTGCGCCGCCAGACCCATGTGTTTTTCCTGCGCTCTGACGTGGCGCATGGGCGGCTGACGGGGGTCGATACCTCTGCCGCCGAAGACATGCCCGGCGTGCTAAAGATTTTCACTGGCGCTGACTTTGCCGAGATCGGCGGGATGCCCTGTGGCTGGCAGATCACCGACAAACATGGACAACCGATGCAAGAGCCGAAACACCCGGTGCTGGCTCATGAAAAGGTCCGCCATGTGGGCGAGCCCATCGCCGCCGTGGTCGCCGAGACGCTGGCGCAGGCGCGAGACGCCGCCGAGGCGATTGTGGTCGACATCGACGAGCTGCCCGCCGTGGTCAACATGAAGGAGGCAGTCAAAGATGATGCGCCCAAGGTGCACGACGATCTGACCAGTAACCTCTGCTACGACTGGGGTTTCGTTGAAGAAAACAAAGACGCGGTGAACAAGGCCTTCGAAGACGCCGCCCATGTCACCACGCTGGAACTGGTCAACAACCGTCTTGTCGCCAACCCGATGGAGCCGCGCGTGGCCATCGGCGATTACGACCGTTCGGCGGGGGACCATACGCTCTATACCACCAGCCAGAACCCGCATGTGATCCGCCTGCTGATGGGCGCCTTTGTGCTGGGCATCCCCGAGCATAAGCTGCGCGTTGTGGCCCCGGATGTGGGCGGTGGTTTCGGCACCAAGATTTTCCACTACCAAGAAGAAGCCTTTTGCACCTTTGCCGCCAAGGCGGTGGGGCGTCCGGTGAAATGGACCTCCAGCCGGTCAGAGGCTTTCATGTCGGATGCCCATGGCCGCGACCATGTGACCAAGATCGAACTGGCGCTGGATGCCGACAACAACTTCACCGCGCTGCGCACCGATACCTACGCCAATATGGGGGCCTATCTGTCGACCTTCGCGCCCTCAGTGCCGACGTGGCTGCATGGCACGCTAATGGCGGGGAACTACAAAACGCCGCTGATTTACGTGAACGTTAAGGCGGTCTTTACCAATACCGTGCCAGTAGATGCCTATCGCGGGGCCGGACGGCCCGAGGCGACCTATCAATTGGAGCGTCTGATCGACAAGGCCGCGCATGAGTTGCAGGTCGACCCGATCAAACTGCGCCGCCAGAACTTCGTGACGGAGTTTCCCTATGCCACACCGGTTGCGGTGGAATATGACACGGGTGACTACAACGCCACGATGGACAAGCTAGAGGAGATTGCCGACCACGCCGGTTTCGAAGCCCGTCGCAAGGTAAGCGAAGCCAAAGGCAGGCTGCGCGGTTTCGGCGTGAACTGCTATATCGAGGCTTGCGGCATCGCGCCGTCAAACCTTGTCGGCCAACTCGGCGCGCGTGCGGGGCTTTATGAGAGCGCGACCGTGCGGGTCAACGCCACCGGCGGCTTGGTTGTAATGACAGGCAGCCACAGCCACGGGCAGGGGCATGAGACGTCTTTCGCCCAAGTGGTCGCGGATATGATCGGGATCGACGAAAACATGGTCGAGATCGTTCATGGCGACACGGCGCGCACGCCGATGGGCATGGGCACTTATGGTTCCCGCTCGCTGGCCGTGGGCGGCAGCGCAATGGTGCGGGCGACGGAAAAGATCATCGCCAAGGCCAAAAAGATCGCGAGCCACCTGCTCGAAGCCTCGGAAGGGGATATCGAGTTGAAGGATGGTGCGTTCAGCGTGGCCGGCACCGACAAATCCGTGGCTTGGGGCGATGTGACGCTGGCAGCTTACGTGCCGCATAACTATCCTCTGGAGGAGATCGAACCGGGCTTGGAAGAAACCGCCTTCTATGACCCGTCGAACTTTACCTATCCGGCGGGCGCCTATGCCTGCGAGGTCGAGCTTGACCCCGACACCGGCCATGTCACCGTCGAGCGGTTCACGGCTGCCGATGACTTTGGCAATGTGGTGAACCCGATGATCGTGACCGGCCAAGTGCACGGCGGCTTGGCCCAAGGGATTGGTCAGGCTTTGTTGGAGAACTGCGCCTATGACGAAGACGGCCAATTGCTCAGCGCGTCTTATATGGACTACGCCATGCCCCGCGCCAGCGATCTGCCGTTCTATGACGTGGATCATTCCTGCCAAACGCCCTGCACCCACAACCCCTTGGGCGTCAAAGGCTGCGGGGAGGCGGGGGCGATTGGCTCGCCGCCTGCTGTGGTAAACGCGGTGCTCGACGCCATGCGCTCGGGCGGCAAGGACATCGGTCATATCGACATGCCGGTCAGCCCCGCGCGGGTTTGGGAGGCGATGAATGGCTGAGCGCCTTGGCCTACTAAAAAGTGTATTGGACAAAGAGGCGACGCTTTGCGGCCTCTGGGAAGGATGAAAGATGTATGATTTCGAAGTAGAGCGCCCCAGCAGCGTAGCGGATGCGGTCAAAGCCTTGGGGCAGGAAGACGCGCAACCGCTGAGTGGGGGGCAGACGCTGATCCCCACGCTGAAGGCGCGGCTGGCGATGCCCTCGGTTCTGGTGTCGCTGGCGGGGATTGATGCGTTGAAAGGCGTGGAAATGCGCGATGGCGCGCTTTGGATTGGCGGCGGCACGACCCACGCGACCGTCATGCGCGAGGCCGCGGAAAGCTATCCCGCCTTGGCCAGCCTCGCCGCGCGGATCGGTGACCCGGCGGTACGCAACCGGGGCACGATCGGCGGATCGCTTGCCAATAACGACCCCTCTGCCTGCTATCCCGCCGGGGCCTTGGCCAGCAGGGCGACGATTGAAACCGACCGGCGCGAAATTGCGGCGGATGACTATTTTCAGGGCATGTTCACCACTGCCTTGGAAGAAGGGGAGATCGTGACCGGCGTGCGCTTTCCCATTCCGCAGGTCGCACATTACGAGAAGTTCATCCAGCCCGCCTCACGCTTTCCGCTGGTCGCGGCCTATGTCGCCCGGTTCGGTGATGGGGTGCGCGTGGCGATCACCGGCGCGTCGAACGATGGTGTCTTTCGCTGGACGGAGGCCGAAGCCGCTTTGTCTGGCCGGTTTGAGGCTGGTGCCTTGGAGGGGCTGACCCTCGGTTCGGATGATATGATCAGCGATCTGCACGGCAGCGGCGCCTACCGCGCGCATCTTTGCGGCGTGATGACCCGCCGCGCTGTCGCAGCCATCGCCTGATAGTCGATAACACTTTGTAAACCTTTGCCGCGTCCCCGAATGGGGGCGCGGTTTTTTCATGGGATAAGGTATTGATATTGGATAGCGGAACCAGCGCCCCCATTATGCGTTGGGTGACAAGCGCTGCCCGAACGGCGTTCCCGTAATAATGAGGACGTGAACATGAAAAACCTACTGAGATCTACGACTTCGCTGGGTCTGAGCCTTGCATTGGCCTTCCCGCATGGCGCTTTCGCTCAGGAGCAGAATCTGGCCGAATGCGGCCCCGTGGGCGAAGCGACAGAGTTTCCCTGCGCATTTGACGATCAAACGGTAGAGAACGCCGAAGAGTTGCGCGTTATCGCCGGGCTGAGCGCTGATGCGGAAGCATCGGCGGAAGTGGAAGCCGAAGCTGAAGTTGAAACCGAGGCCGAAGCGGAAACCGGTTCCGTCTTGGATCAAGCTGCCGATGCGGTTGAGTCCACCGGCGATGCCGCTGCTGCCGCTGTAGACAGCGCGGTTGAACAGGCCGACGAAGCTGCTGATGCCGCAGAGGCGCAAGCTGAAGCTGCCGCCGAAGCTGCGTCTGAAGCCGAGGCCGAGGCGACTGCTGAAGCCGAAGTTGACGAAGAGGTAGAGGCCGAAGCGGAAGCAGAAGCAGAGGTTGAGCAAGAGGTCGAAGCCGAACCCGTCGTCGAGCAAGAGGCTGAAGTCGAAGCCGAGACCATGCAGGACGCGGAAGTCGAGGCCGAGGCCGAAACCGCCGCAGAAGCGGATGCAGCTGCTGATACAGCCGTTGAGACCACCGAGACTGTAGAAACCACGGAGCCTGTCGAAAGCGAGCTGGAGGCCGAAACGGCCACCGAAGCAGAAGCGGTCCAGAATGACGAAGCTGTTGCCACAACCGCTCAGGATGCCGAAACCGACGCTGAAATGAGCGGCGAAGCGGTGGGCGAAGAAGACAACGCCGGTCTGACCGAAGAGCAAATCCAAGCCCGTGAAGAGCGCCGCGAAGCCCGCCGTGCCGAGCGCCGCGAAGAGCGTCGCGAGGAACGCCGTGCTGAGCGTGAGGCCGCCGCAGCTGCGGCTGCCGCTGCTGCCGAAAACGATGCGGAAGCAGAAGTGGTAACCGAAGAAGTCACCGAAGAGGACGTGCGCACCTCGGACGAAGATTTCGACACCAAAGTGACCGCTGCTGGCGAAGCAGAAGCCGCGGCCTCAAACGATGACGACAGCGGGCTGTCGGACTTCGAAAAAGCCTTGCTGCTTGGCCTTGGCGCCGTGGCCGTGGGGTCGGTGCTGAACAACGGTGAAAAGATCGTCAGCCGTTCCGGTGACCGTGTGGTTGTTCAAGACGACACTGGTGAGCTGCGTGTTCTGAAGGACGACAACGCGCTGCTGCGTCGCCCCGGCGATGAAGTGCAAACGCAGACCTTCGACGACGGCTCCACCCGTACCATCGTGACCAAGAGCGATGGCAGCCGGGTCGAGACCATTCGCTCGCGCGATGGTACCGTGTTGCGCCGCACCAACTTTGACGCACAGGGCCGCGAGTACGTGCTTGTGGATGACCTTGTCGAAGAGCGTGAAGTTGTGGTGAACGACCTGCCGCAGGTTCAGGAAACCCAGCAGGCTCAGCGCGCCAGCACACAAGACGAAGCGGCACTGCGTCAGGCACTGCAGACGGAATTGCGCAACGATCAGGGGCGGACATTCTCCCTGCGTCAGGTGCGCGAAATCCGTGAGGTGCGCTCTCTCGCGCCGCAGTTGGAACTGGACGCCGTGCGCTTCCCCACAGGCTCTGCTGCAATCCAGCCTGAGCAGGCCCGTTCGCTTGCCAATATCGGCACCACACTGCGTGACCTGATTCAGAAGGATCCGCGCACCGTGATCCTTGTCGAAGGGCATACGGATGCGGTTGGCGATGCGAGCTACAACCTCGCCCTGTCGGACCGCCGTGCAGAGACCGTTGCACTGGCTCTGACGGAGTACTTCGATGTACCGCCTGCCAACCTGATCACGCAGGGCTACGGCGAAAGCCAGCTGCGCGTGCCGACGACGTCAGCGGAACCTGCGAACCGCCGTGCGGTCGTGCGGAACATTACCGGTCTGCTGCGTTAAGCAGACCTACCCCTAAATTGAAAACGCCCCCGGAGCGATCCGGGGGCGTTTTGCGTTATGGGCTGTAAGATGATCAATCGGGCCCGCCGTGCGGACCCGACTTAAAGCGGATCACTTATTGGGCAGGGGCCCGATCACCATGACCATCTGGCGGCCTTCCATCTTGGGGAAGTTCTCAACCCGGCCGATGTCTTTGGTATCCGCAGCGACGCGCTCCAAAAGCTCGCGACCCAGGTTCTGGTGCGCCATTTCGCGGCCACGGAACCGCAGGGTGACCTTCACCTTGTCGCCACCTTCGAGAAACTTGAAGACATTGCGCATCTTCACATCGTAGTCGTTCGTGTCCGTGTTCGGACGGAACTTGACCTCTTTGATCTCGATGATCTTCTGTTTCTTGCGGGCTTCGCTCTCGCGCTTTTGCTGTTCATATTTGAACTTGCCGAAATCCATGATCTTGCACACGGGCGGCTTGGCATTGGGCGAAATCTCGACAAGGTCGAGCCCAGCTTCATCGGCCATTTCCATGGCACGCTGAGGCGTCACAACGCCGACGTTTTCGCCGTCCGCACCGATCAGGCGGATTTCAGTGGAGCGGATCTTGTCGTTGACGCGCGGGCCGGTGTCACGTTGGGGCGGCGCGTTATGAGGTCTGCGAGCGATGGTGATGGTCCTTTGATTGTTACCTAATTCGAGAATGCAAGGTAAACCCGGAGGGGGGCATCTTCAAGCCGCAAAATCGCGCTATGCGTGGGCTTTGCGGCGATTTACCCTTGATCTGGGGCGAATGTGGCGCAATTGACGGCTATGCGGCCCCGGGGGTAATCTCTAACGTCGCGGGGCGTAGATTAAGGGGAATGGAATGAAGAATCTGGTCTGGTTGGTCGTGGCGGCGTTGATTGCGCTGGCGGGCTATATGCTTTTCACTGGCAAAGGGCCGCAGGAAGTGGCCATCGAAGCCTCTGAGGCGATCAATGCGCCAGAGGTGGCAGAGGATGTGACCAATGCCGCCGAAGACGCGGCGGAGGCGATCACCGACACGGTCGACGCCGCCGGAGAGGCGATCAGCGACGCCGTGGATGATGCGACGGACAGCGCCAATGATGCGGCCGAGCCTGCGGTGCAAAACTAAGCAAGCGTCCCCGTGAGGGTGGCAAAAAACAAGGCCGCGTCCGGGGTTCCGGGCGCGGCCTTTGCTTTGGTACATTCCGTCTCGCAGGTTATTCGGCGGCGGGCTTCATCTGGAACCCTTCCTTGACCTGATCGGCAGGGGTGACCGGGTAGTCGCCCGAGAAGCAGGCATCGCAATACTGCGGGCACTCGGCCTTGCGGCCTTCGGCTTCGCCCACCGCGCGGTACAGACCGTCGAGCGAGATGAACTTGAGGCTGTCGACCTGTAGGTGATCGCGCATCTCGTCCTCGGACATGGTCGCCGCCAGCAGCTTTTCGCGCTGCGGGGTGTCGACACCGTAGAAACAAGGCCATGCCGTGGGCGGGGAGGCGATGCGGAAGTGAACCTCGGCGGCGCCAGCGTCGAGGATCATCTCTTTGATCTTGCGCGAGGTCGTGCCGCGCACCACCGAGTCGTCGACCAAGATCACCCGCTTGCCCTTGATAAGCGCGCGGTTGACGTTGAGCTTGAGACGCACACCCATGTTGCGGATCTGCTCTGTCGGCTCGATGAAGGTCCGGCCCATATATTGGTTGCGAATGATGCCCATCGCGTAGGGGATGCCGGATTCAAGGCTGAAACCAATCGCTGCCGGGGTGCCACTGTCGGGCACGGGGCAGACGAGATCGGCGTCAACCGGGCTTTCCTTGGCCAGTTCGCGGCCAATATTCTCGCGCGTTTCATAGACCGAGCGACCGCCGAGGATGCTGTCGGGGCGGCTGAAATACACGTGCTCAAAAATGCAGAAACGCGAGGCGACGCGCCGGAAGGGGAAGTGGCTTTCGACGCCTTTCTCAGTGATTACCACCATCTCGCCCGGCTCGATCTCGCGCACGAATTCGGCCCCGATGATGTCAAGCGCGCAGGTTTCAGAGCTCAGCGCCCATCCATCGCCGACACGGCCCAGAACCAGCGGGCGAACCCCTAGCGGATCGCGCACGCCAATCAACTTGGTGCGGGTCATTGCCACGACAGAAAACGCCCCTTCGACCCGCCGCAGCGCATCTTCCATCCGTTCGGGAATGTTGCGCTGCAACGACCGCGCCATCAGGTGAATGATGCACTCACTGTCCGAGGAAGACTGAAAGATCGAACCGCGTTCGATCAGCTCGCGGCGCAGCG
>Ga0208315_1001149_pt1 | contig 14594 bp, 13 predicted proteins | sample MalvireepMed_215_FD_184239 | JGI IMG/M metagenome (GOLD analysis project Ga0208315, IMG submission 184239) | Marine viral communities from the Global Malaspina Expedition - Malaspina viral metaG DeepMed_215 (SPAdes) (version 2) | ecosystem: Environmental > Aquatic > Marine > Oceanic | place... | reverse complement strand
GGTGAAACCACCGCCGATGATCACCACATCGGCCTGCGCGTCGCCCTGCTGAGCCGGCCGGTCCGGCGCGGCGCAGGTTTCATCCCACCAGCAGCCCGCGCGCGGTGCCTCGGAATAGGCGAAATCCGCGTAGATGCGCCTCATGTGGCGGGCCGTTCCGCCGCGCGGGCCTCCTCTTGCGCACGTAGGCTGGAGCGTTTGCTGACCAACGACGCGGTGATGACCCCCACGGTGACGATGGCGATCATGATCGTCGACAGCGCGTTGATCTCAGGCGAGACGCCCAAACGCACGGCGCTGAAGATTTTGATCGGCAACGTCGTCGCCGACGGCCCGGCGGTGAAGGAGGCGATCACCAAATCATCAAGGCTGAGCGTGAAGGCCAAGAGCCATCCCGAGATAACAGCGGGCGCGATGATCGGCAGGGTGACCAGACGAAACGCTTCCCAAGGAGACGAACCCAGATCAAGCGCGGCCTCCTCCAACGAGCGGTCAAAAGACACCAGCCGCGAAGACACGACGACCGAGACGTAGCACATCGAAAAGGTCGTATGCGCCAGCACGATGGTCAGCACGCCCCGGTCCAGCCCGATGCCGATGAACAGCAAAAGCAGCGACAGGCCGGTGATCACCTCGGGCATCACCAGCGGCGCGTAGATCATACCGGAAAACAGCGTCCGCCCCATAAAGCGCCCGCCGCGCACCAGCACATAGGCGGCCATCGTGCCCAGCACCGTGGCGATCGACGATGAAATCACCGCGACCTTGATTGTGACCCAAGCGGCATTCAAGAAAGCTTCGTTTTGCAGCAACTCGCTATACCAGCGGGTCGAAAAACCGGCCCAGACCGTCACCAGTTTTGAGGCGTTGAAGCTGTAGATCACCAGAATGATCATCGGCAGGTAAAGAAAGGCAAACCCCAGCGTCAGCGAGGTCACGTTGAACCATGTCATCCGCTTCATTGTTCGGCCTCCGCCTGTTTCTGCTGGTTGCGCTGGAACAGGATGATCGGGATGATCAGGATCAGCAGCAAGATCACGGCAACGGCGCTCGCCACCGGCCAGTCGCGGTTGTTAAAGAACTCTTCCCATAGCACTTTGCCGATCATCAGCGTGCCCGACCCGCCCAGTAGCGAGGGGATCACGAATTCGCCCAAGGCGGGGATGAAGACCAGAAAACTGCCCGCCACGATGCCATTGCGGGACAACGGGATCGTTACCAGCCAGAAGGCTTGCAGCCGCGAACAGCCCAAATCCTCAGCCGCCTCGTTTAGCGATTCATCCAGACGGTCCAGCGCAGCGTAAATCGGCAAGATCATGAACGGCAGGTAGGTATAGACGATGCCGATATAGACTGCCGTATTGGTATTAAGGATCTGTAAAGGCTCTGCCGTTAGACCCAACCCCATCAGCAATTGATTCAGCAGCCCTTCGTTGCTGAGAATGCCCATCCACGCATAGACGCGGATCAGGAAGGAGGTCCAGAAGGGCAAAATCACCAACATCATCAATGTGGCGCGCCACTCTTCGGGGGCGCGGGCCATGCCGTAGGCGATAGGATAGCCGACCAACAGCGTAAAGACGGTCGAGACCACTGCGATGCGCAGCGAACTAAGGTAGGCTTTCCAATACAGATCGTCAGAGGCGAGGAAGGCGAAATTCTCGAAATCCAATTGGGCGATCAGCGCGCCAATGCCATCCTTGATGGTCGGCGTGTAGGGCGGAATCGCCAGCGCCGTGTCAGACAAGGAGATTTTGAAAACAATCAGGAAAGGCACCAGAAACAGCGCCAGCAGCCAGAAATAGGGGACCGCGATCAGGGCGAAGCGACGCATGTTCATTGCGCCAACAAGACGCCTGCGGTGGCGCTCCATGAAATCCAAACGGGGTCTTCCCACGTGATGTCGCGCCGCGCGATGCGCCGGGTGTTGGCCGTCTGCGCTTTGATCACCTGCCCGCCGGGCAGTTCGACGTGATAGGTAGAGAGGTTGCCCAAATACGCGATGTCGAGCACTTTGCCCTGTAGCGCGTTGGGCGCATCCTCGGGCCGGTCGGTCGAGATACGAATTTTCTCGGGTCGGATCGCCAGATGGGCCTGCTGCCCCTCGCTGAACGGCACGGCAGAGGTCGCGGTCAGCGGCGGCTGCCCGTCGATCCAGTTCAGATGATATTGGTCTTGGCCAATGGCCTTGGTGCTGGCTTCGATGATGTTCACGTCGCCGATGAAGTCGGCCACGTAGACGGAATTCGGTGCCTCATAGATTTCAGCCGGGGTGGCCACCTGAATGACGCGCCCCTCGTCCATCACCGCCACGCGGGAGGCGACGGTCATCGCCTCTTCTTGGTCGTGGGTCACGATGACAAAAGTGGTGCCGGTGGATTCTTGAATATCCATCAGCTCGAATTGGGTGTCTTGGCGCAGCTTTTTATCGAGCGCGCCCAGGGGTTCATCCAAAAGCAAAAGCTTCGGTGCTTTCGCCAGCGACCGCGCCAGTGCAACGCGCTGCCGTTGGCCGCCGGAAATCTGATGCGGTTTGCGGCGGGCGAATTTCTCTAGCCGGGTCAGTTTCAGCATCTCGGCCACACGGGCCGCAATCGCGTCCTTTTCCATTTTGTCGCGGCGCAGACCAAAAGCGATGTTGTCCCAGATGCTGAGATGCGGGAACAGCGCATAGGACTGGAACATCATGTTCACCGCCCGTTTGTTCGGCGGCACCGGGCCGATGTCTTGCCCGGCCAGTTCGATCTGCCCGGAGGTTGGGTTTTCAAACCCCGCCAGCATCCGCATCATCGTCGTTTTGCCGCAACCTGATGGGCCCAGCAGAGCAAAGAACTCCTGCGCATAAATGTCCAAGGACAGGTCGTCGATGGCGACGAATTCACCGAATTTCTTGGTTACATTCTTAAAGCGAATGAGCGGTTTTTCGTCGGGGTCGTTCCAGGGGGCGAAGACGGTTGGGCTCACGGTTGAGGAATCCTTTGATCGGGCTTTGATCGGGCTTTGATCGGGTCGCGGGGCAAGAAAAAGGGGCGCGACCAGACTGGCCGCACCCCCTGTCTCGGATCAGGTACCAGACTTGATCTTGGTCCAGAGCCGGGTCACCACGCGCTGTACTTTCGGCGGGTAGGGTGTGGTGGTGAACAGGTTGTTCAGCGCCGCTTCGGAAGGGTAGATCGCCGGGTCGCCGATCACATCCTCGACCAAATGCTCTTGCGAGGCTTTGTTGCCGTTCGCGTAGTACACGTAGTTCGACGCTGCCGCCATATTCTCAGCGTCCATGATGAAGTTCAGAAACTTATGCGCGCCCTCGGGGTTCGGCGCGTCGACCGGGATGGCCATCTGGTCGAACCACATCTGCGCCCCTTCGGAGGGGGCGTTATAAGCGATCTCGACGCCGTTGTCGGCTTCGGCCGCGCGGTCTCGGGCCTGCAGAATATCGCCGGACCAGCCGACTGCGACACAGACATCACCGTTGGCCAAAGCATTGATATATTCCGAGGAGTGGAATTTTTGGATGTGGGGGCGGACCGGCATGAAGACCTCCTCCGCCTTTGCGATCACATCCGGGTCATGGCTGTTGGGATCTTCGCCGATGTAGTTCAGCGCTGCGGGGATCATCTCGGCCGGGGCATCGAGGAAATGCACGCCGCAATCGGCCAGTTTCTCCATATTGGCAGGGTCGAAAACCAGGTCCCAAGAATCGACCGGGGCGTCTTCGCCCAAAGCCTCTTTGACCTTGCCGAGGTTCACGCCGATGCCTGTGGTGCCCCACATGTAGTTGATCGAATGCGCGTTGTCGGGATCATATTGTTCGGTCCGCGAGGAAACCACATCCCACATATTTTCAAGGTTGGGCAGCTTGGAGGCATCCAGCGGCTGGAATGCACCGGCAGTGATTTGGCGCTGCAGGAAGGTGCCCGAGGGGACAACCACGTCATAGCCCGACCCACCGGCCAGCATTTTGGTCTCTAGCACTTCGTTGCTGTCGAACACGTCATAGACCAGTTCGATGCCGGTCTCTTCTTCGAATTTATCCAGCAGGGATTCGTCGATATAGTCCGACCAGTTGTAGACGCGGACCGTTTCGGCAGTGGCGGCACCTGCCATCAAGGTGGCGACGGCGACGCTGCTTAGTAGCACATGTTTCATTTCATACTCCCGTTAGACAGGTCGGGTTGATCCCCACCTTTCGTCAATTTGATCAAGTTTTGCCTCCTCGGGCAAGATGGTTTATGCTTTCATGCAGGATGAAATGCTGCAACACACGGCGAAACAAGACGGAAAGACCGCTCCCATGGGTTCAGAAAAGACCGATCCGAGACTGCTTCCCGCCGCCGATGCGGCGGTCAAGACACCAATCCATCAGCATGTTTACGAACGTCTGCGCAAGATGATTCTCTTTGGCGATTTGGCCCCCGGACAGGGGGTTACGATCCAAGGTCTGACCGCCGCGCTTGATGCAGGCATGACGCCCGTGCGCGAGGCCATCCGACGCCTGATCTCCGAAGGGGCGCTGACCCATTTGGGCAACCGCCGTGTCACCGTGCCAGAGCTGACCCATGCCGGGCTGGAAGAGCTGGGATTCATGCGTGAAACGCTAGAGCCGGAACTGACCAAACGCGCCGCAAATCGCATGACAGACGGCCGTTTGAACGCTCTGCATGATTGCGACAACGCGCTGAACCTTGCCATTGATCGGGGCGATGTCGGTGGCTATCTGATGCAGAACTACAGCTTTCACAGGATGATCTACGACCTTGCCGAAGCGCCCATCATGGCCGCCACGGTGGACCGGCTTTGGCTGCGTTTCGGCCCCTCGCTTCGCGTGGTTTGCGGGCGCTATGGCACCAGCAATCTGCCCGATAAACACGCAGAACTTCTCGCGGCTTTTGCCGAGGGCGACGCCGCATTGGCGGGTGAGGTCATGACAGGCGATGTTGCACAAGGAATGACCCAAATCCGCGCCGCCCTTGATGGGTTGCCCATTCCGCGTTGATTCGATTGACATGCTATAATTTGATCATATTCTGCAGCGAAGCTTATTTTTCACGCAGATAGAAGGTGCACAGACATGCCGCCCATTACGAATCACCTCCCCACCGCGGACCTTCAGGCGCTTGATGCGGCGCATCATATGCATCCTTTCACCACCAACGATGAATTGGGCGACAAGGGCGCGCGCATCATCACACGGGCCAAGGGCATCTATTTAACCGACAGCGAGGGGAATGAAATTCTCGATGCGATGGCGGGGCTGTGGTGTGTGAACCTTGGCTATGGCCGCGAAGAGATGGGCAAGGTCGCCGCACGGCAGATGAACGAACTGCCCTATTACAACACCTTCTTCCAAACGACCCATGTGCCCGCCATCGCGCTGGCCAAGGAACTGGCCGACCTCGCCCCCGGTGATTTGAACCATGTCTTTTTCGCCGGGTCCGGATCAGAGGCGAACGACACCAACCTGCGCATGGTCCGCACCTATTGGGCGCAAAAGGGCAAGCCCGAGAAGAGCCACATCATCAGCCGCAAGAACGCTTATCACGGCTCCTCCGTCGGGTCGGCCAGTCTGGGCGGCATGACCTATATGCATGAGCAAGGCGGCCTGCCGATCCCCGGCATCCATCACATCGGCCAGCCCGATTGGTATGCCGAGGGCGGGGATATGTCGCCCGAGGACTTCGGCCTGAAACGGGCGCAGGAGCTTGACGCGAAGATCGTCGAACTAGGCGCGGACAAGGTTGCCGCCTTCATTGCCGAACCCGTGCAGGGCGCAGGCGGGGTTGTCATCCCGCCCAGCACTTACTGGTCTGAAATCCAGCGCATTTGTGAAAAGCACGACATTCTGCTGATCGCGGACGAGGTGATCTGTGGCTTTGGCCGGACAGGCAACTGGTTCGGCTCGCAAACCATGGGGATCAAGCCGCATATCATGACCATCGCCAAGGGGCTCAGCTCGGGCTACGCGCCGATTGGCGGGTCGATTGTCTGTGACGAAGTGGCCGAGGTCATCAACGCCTGCGAATTCAACCACGGCTACACCTATTCCGGTCACCCGGTCTGTGCCGCCGTGGCGCTGGAAAACCTGCGCATCATGCAAGAAGAGAACATCGTCGACCATGTGCGAGACGTCGCCGCCCCCGCGCTGAAAGAGGCGCTGGATAAGCTGGGAGAGCATCCGCTGGTTGGCGGGGTCAACGTCTCTGGCCTGATGGCGTCTCTGCCGCTGACGCCGGATAAGGAAAGCCGTGCGCAATTCGCGGATGGGGGCGTCGCTGGCTACACCTGCCGGGAGCATTGCTTTGCCAATAATCTGGTAATGCGCCATGTCGGCGACCGGATGATCATCTCTCCGCCGCTGGTCATCACGCCCGAAGAGATCAAAATCTTCGCCGAACGGGCAACCAAGGCACTGGATGCGACCTATGCCGATCTGAAAGACAAGGACATGCTCAAAGCTGCGTCCTAAAATATTGGGCTGCCCCCAATCGGGGGCGGCCCCTCACTCGGCGCGCAGTCGGGCCAGCAGCCGGGGGGAGGCATAGCCATCGGGCGCGATCCCCTCGGCCTTTTGATAGCTGCGCACGGCATTGACGGTCAGCGGCCCGATCTTGGCGTCGATCTTTTGCGTGTCAAAACCCGCCTTCGTCAGCAGGGTCTGCAATTCGATCCGCTCATCAAAGCTCAGCGCGCGGTCCTCGCGGGGCCACTCTTGCTTTATCTCCCCGGCGCCACCGATCCGGTCGGCCAGATGGCCCACCCCGATGACATAGGCATCCGCCGTGTTATAGCGCTCGATCACCGCGAAATTCGGGAAGATCATAAAGGCCGCGCCCTGCGCGCCTGCGGGCAGCAAGATCGACGCAGGCCCGTGATCCGCCACCGTGTCGCCATTCAACGCGGTCACGCCAAGGTCGGCCCATTCCGCCGGGGTCTTGGTCACCTCCCGGTCGGCCAGCAGATAGTCGAACCCCTCGGGCAGCGCCACTTCGACACCCCATGGCTGGCCCGTCGTCCAGCCGAAATGCTTGAGATATGCCGCGGTAGAGGCCAACGCATCGCTGGGGTCATCGCCCCAAATGTCCCGCCGCCCGTCACCATCCCAATCGACGGCATGGGCGTGGAAGGACGACGGCATGAACTGCGTATGCCCCATCGCGCCCGCCCAAGAGCCGCGCAACTGCTCTGCATCGGTATCGCCCGCCTGCAAAATGCGCAAAGCGTCCAGCAGTTCGCCCTCGAAAAACTCCGCCCGCCGCGCGTCATAGGCGAGGGTGGCCAGCGAATTCAGCACGCTGTCGCCGCCCCGGAAACTGCCGTAGGCGCTCTCTAGCCCCCAGATCGCGGTGACGATCTCTTTCTCCACGCCATATTTGATTTCGATATCTTCCAGCGTGCGCTCCCACTGGGCCAACGCCTTTTGCCCATTCTGCACCCGCAGATCCGAGGTCGCGGTGTCGAGGTAATCCCAGATCGTTTTGGTAAACTCCGACTGGTTGCGGTCGCGGCGGATCACCTCGGTATCATAGAGCACCGTATCCAGCGCGCGGTCAAAGACATCCGGGTCGATGCCCTGCTGCAGGGCGCGGGGCCGGAATTTCGTCACCCAAGCGCGCAACCCGGCCTCATCGCCGGTGGCCGCTGGGGTGGCTTGCTCTGTCGGGGTGGCGGAAACAACCACGGCCTGTGACGTGCGCGGCGCGGGCCGCGTAGATTCAGCAGGACCAGACCCAAAGGCCGGAGCCCCCATGCCTGCGGTCGCAAGAATGCTTGAAATCATCGCGTAGTGCCGGATCATAATCGCCTCACCTCATAGAGTTGCGACAAATCCTATGCCCGCCCCGCCCCGGTGGAAAGGGAGGGGCGGGGCCATCCGCGAAGCTCCGCCTGTTTGCCGTCTCAGCGGCGGGTGCGGGTCACTTTGCGCTTGATCTTGTCCTTCTTGCGCTTGGCTTTCACAGCCTTGCCGCGCGGATTGCGGCCCGCGGGGCTTCGGCTGCCACTCCCACCCTGCTTGACCTTTTTATCTTCGATCTCAAGCAGTTCCAGTGCGATGCCCCCGGTGACGGGCACCGCCTCGGCCAGCCGTACGGTCACCCGTTGGCCGATGCCGATGATCATGCCGGTATCGGACCCCATCAGCGTCTGCGCCTCTGGATCATGGTGAAAGTACTCGCGCCCCAAAGACCGCATCGGCACCAGCCCATCCGCTCCAGTCTCGTCCAGCTTCACGAAGGCCCCGAACCGGGCGATGCCGCTGATCCGACCGGTGAACTCATTGCCCACACGCTCTGACAAGAAGGCGGCGAGGTAGCGGTCAGTCGTGTCGCGCTCTGCCACCATTGAGCGCCGCTCGGTGTCCGAGATATGCGCGCCGGTCTGTTCCAGCCCTTCGATCTCTTCCGGGGTCAAACCGTCCTTGCCCCAGCCATGCGCCGTGATTAGCGCACGGTGCACAATCAGGTCGGCATAGCGCCGGATCGGAGAGGTAAAATGCGCATAAGACCGCAGGGCGAGGCCAAAGTGCCCGATATGCGCGGGCCCGTAATAGGCCTGCGTCATCGACCGCAGGGTGCTGAGGTTGATCAGCTCCGCATCATTCGTCCCCGCCGCCTGATCCAGCAGGCGGTTAAGATGCGCGGTCTGCAAAACCTGCCCCTTAGCCAGCGTAAAGCCTGCCGCCTGCGCCGTTTCGCGCAATGATTCCAGCTTCTCCGGAGAGGGTTCCTCGTGAATGCGGAACAGCAGCGGTGTCTTCTTCTTGATCAGCGTTTCGGCGGCGGCGACATTGGCCAGCACCATGAACTCTTCGATCAGCTTATGCGCGTCGAGCCGTTCGCGGAAATTGACCGATTTCACCTTGCCGTCGTCACCCAACTCAATCCGGCGCTCTGGCAGGTCCAACTCCAGCGGTTGCCGCTCGGCCCGCGCGGTTTTCAGCGCGCCGTAGGCGGCATAAAGCGGTTTCAGCACAGGCTCCAACAGCGGGCCGGTGCGGTCGTTGGGGTTGCCGTCGATGGCGTCCTGCACCTCTTCGTAATGCAAGGATGCGGGCGAGCGCATCAGCCCGCGATGGAACGTATGGCCGATCTTGTTGCCCTTAGAGTCCAGCACCATACGCACGGCGATACAGGCGCGCGGGACACCTTCGTGCAATGAGCACAGATCGCCCGACAGGCGATCCGGCAGCATCGGCACAACGCGGTCGGGGAAATAGGTGGAGTTGCCCCGTTTGCGCGCTTCGATATCCAGCGCCGAACCGGGCGTGACATAGGCCGCCACATCCGCGATGGCGACCCAGACGACATGGCCGCCTTCGTTCTTGGGGTCTTCGTCGGCATGGGCATAGCAGGCGTCATCATGGTCGCGTGCATCGGACGGGTCGATGGTAACCAGTGGCAGGTCGCGCAGGTCTTCGCGGCCCTTAAGGCCCTGCGGTTTGGCGGCATCGGCCTGTTCGACCACCTTATCGGGGAAATCATCGGGAATGCCGTGCTGGTGGATCGCGATCAGCGACACCGCGCGCGGCTCTGATGGGTCGCCCAACCGCTCGACGATGCGGGCACGGGGGGAGCCCATGCGCCCCTTTGGCCCGGCCTGCTCGGCTTCGACCAGCTCACCGTCTTTGGCCCCGTGGGAATGGTCCGCCCCGACGCGCCATTCACGGTCAGCGCCCTTGTCGATCGGCACGATCCGCCCGCCCTCGGCAGCCTTGCGGAAGATGCCCAAGACCTTTTTCGGATTGCTGCCGATGCGCCGGATCAGCCGCGCCTCATAATGGTGGTCTTCGCCTTTCACCAGCGTCAGCCGTGCCAGAATGCGGTCGCCTTCGCCAAGGGCGGGATCACTGTCGCGCGGGATCAGTAGCACGACGGGCTCTTTCCCCTCACCATGCCATTCCATCGGCATGGCAAACAGATCACCATCCTTGTCCGGCCCGGTGACCAGCAGCACCGACACAGGCGGCAAGCGATCCGGATCCTGATAGCTGCGCTTGCGCTTTTCCAGATGGCCTTCGGCCTCTAGCTCTTTCAGCACGCGCTTGAGATCGATCCGCGCGGCGCCTTTGATGCCAAAGGCTTTGGCGATGTCGCGCTTGGCGGTCAGCGTGGGGTTCTGTTCGATCCAGTCGAGGATCTCGGATTTGCTGGGTATCTTGCTCATACGTCAGCAGGTAGCACGCGGCCCCCCTGTCGTCATGGCAAATCGTGAATTTCGTCCACGTCGCGCAGGGTTGAGACTTCGGCGATGCGGTAGCCCGGCAGGGTCGCGCGGCTGTCGGCCAGCGCGTGCGGGCCGGACCAGCGCACAGCGTCGAACAGGCTAGGCGGTGCGCGGCGGGGGTGTTTCAACCCCACCAGCCAGTAGCCCCCATCGGGCGCGGGGCCAAAGACCGCGTCATGTTCGCCAAGCGCGGCAAAGGCCCGCGCAAGTTCCTTGCGGTTGATGCCCGGAATATCCGCCCCGATCACACAGGCCGGGCCGGGTGCTGCGCGCAGCATCCGTGCCATGCGATCGCCCAGATTGCCCCTGCCCTGCGGCCAGCGGGGCAAATGCGCGGGCCAAACCCGGCTTTGCAGCCCTTCGATATCCGGCGCGACAGCCAGCACCACCTGCCAACGTGGATCTTCAATGCGGCGCAGCAGGCGGCGCGTCTGGTGGCGAAACCACCATGCCGCGCCCACCATGCCAAGGTCACGGCCCAGCCGGGTTTTCACCCGACCGGGATGCGGCTCTTTTACCATAACGATGAGCGTTGGTTTCACGTGAAATAATTCCGCAGCACGCGGGTGTAGATGGATTTGAGCTGTTCGATATGCTCAACCCGCACATGCTCATCAACTTGGTGCATGGACTGGCCGACCAGACCAAACTCGACCACTGGGCAATGCGCTTTGACAAAACGCGCGTCCGAGGTGCCGCCGGTGGTAGAAAGCTCGGGCTTCACGCCCGTCTCTGCCTCGACCGCGCCCGCAACCAGATCGGACAGAGCGCCCGGCGGGGTGATAAAGCTCTCGCCGGAGATCTTGATCTCCACCTCCACCTGCAGGCCGAATTGCTCGGCGATTTTGTCAGCTTCGCCGCGCAGCCAATCGCTGAGGCTTGCGCCTGAATGGTGGTCGTTGAACCGGATATTCACCGCGCCGCGGCACTGCGCCGGGATCACGTTGGTGGCCTTGTTGCCGGTGTCGACCGTGACAACCGCCAGTGTCGACGGATCGAAATGATCGCTGCCCTGATCCAACTGATGGCTGGCCAAACGGTCCATCAGCCGCATCATCGCGGGCAGCGGGTTATTGGCCCGGTGCGGATAGGCCGCGTGGCCCTGTTTGCCGGTCACTTTGAAATGCGCATTCATCGAGCCGCGCCGCCCGATCTTGATCATGTCGCCCATGGTTTCGGGGCAGGTCGGCTCCCCCACAAGGCAGACATCCATCCGCTCGCCGTTCTCGGTCATATAGTCCAACAGCGCCGTGGTCCCGTCGAGGGCGTCGCCCTCTTCATCCCCGGTGATCGCCAGCACGATGGAACCATCGGGCGGTGTGTCTTTGACGAAATCAACCGCCGCCGCGACAAAGGCTGCCACGCCGGATTTCATGTCGGTGGTGCCGCGGCCATACATGATGCCGTCTTTGATCTCGGCCCCAAAGGGGGGCATCGACCAATCGGCCTCATCCCCGATGGGGACCACATCGGTATGACCGTTAAAGCCGAAAGACTTGGTGTTGCCCTTGTTGCCCCAGCGGGCAAAGAGGTTGCAGATGCCGCCCCGGTCCACGCGCGTGCAGTCGAACCCAGCCGCGCCTAGCACCTCTTCCAGCACTTCCAACGCACCATCGTTGACGGGGGTGACAGAGGCGCAGCGCACCAGTTTTGCGGTGAGATCAACAGGGTCGAGACCGGACATATCGGCTCCTTTTCAGGGGTTATCGCTTGCCCGGTAACTTGTGTGGGCAAATCGCGCCGATGCCAAGGGGGCGCACTGCAATTCCCCGTGTGGGGCCGCGGTCAGTCGAAAAACGGGGTCATTTGGGCGACGATGACCGAGTTTTCCTCTAGTGCGCGCTGCATCAACTCACGCTCTTCGCCGTCGATCTCTTGGCCCTCGGCCTCGCGCTCTTCCAGCGTGCCATAGCCGGTCACGTCCAGCGGGTTGGTGTCGGCCTGTTTGAGGATCGCCACGGTCTCTCGCACGGCTTCGGCCTCGTCGATACCAGAGGCGAAACACATCAGCGCGGCCCCGGTGGCCTTGTCGGGCAGGCCATCGCCATCCTTGCGACCGATCTGAACCAAAAGGGTAAAGACCTGCTGGCGCGAAGGTTTCTTGGTTTTCTTGGGTTCAGACATGATAAGGGCCGCCGATTGCTTTCGGCAGCCCTAACCTTTTCGCTCAGATTTGGAAAGGGGCCGCGCCCCTGCCCTTAGGTCTTGGCAATCAAGTCTTGCCGCGGACCAACCGTGTGACCCAGATCAGTAGGCAGGCACCGATGATGCCGACCACCAACTGACCGAACCAACCGCCCAGCGTGCTGCCAACGATCAGCATCAAGAGCCAGTTCGCGACCAAGGCACCAACGATGCCGAGGATGATGTTCATGATCAGACCCATGTCCGACTTCATGATTTTTTCTGCGATCCAGCCTGCAAGGCCACCCACGATGATTGCGGCAAACCAACCGATACCCGTCATGTCGTTAATCTCCTTTGAATTCAGGTCTCAACGCTATGACGGGTCATTTGGTTCCCTCAGTCGCGCAGCAGCTCGTTGATCGAGGTTTTGGAGCGGGTCTTGGCGTCCACCCGTTTCACGATCACGGCGCAGTAGAGGTTCACGTTGTTCTTCGATGGCATGGTGCCTGCGACGACAACCGACCCTGCGGGCACTTCGCCATACATGATCTCACCGGTTTCGCGGTCAACGATCTTGGTCGACTGGCCGATGAAGACACCCATGCCCAGCACCGAACCTTCGCGCACGATGCAGCCTTCGACGACTTCCGACCGCGCACCGATAAAGCAGTTGTCTTCGATGATAGTCGGGCCTGCCTGCATCGGTTCCAACACGCCGCCAATGCCGACGCCGCCCGAGAGGTGCACGTTCTTGCCGATCTGCGCGCAGGAGCCGACGGTGGCCCATGTATCAACCATGGTGCCGCTGTCGACATAGGCGCCGATGTTGACGAACGACGGCATCAGCACCACGCCGGGCGCGATATAGGCCGAGCGGCGCACGACGCAGTTGGGCACGGCGCGGAAGCCTGCCTCTTTCCACTCGGCATTGCCCCAGCCTTTGAATTTGCTGTCGACCTTGTCCCACCAGCCAGCGCCCTGCGGGCCGCCTTCTTGATGTTCCATATCCTTGATGCGGAAGCCCAGCAGCACGGCCTTTTTGGCCCACTGATTGACGAGCCACTGACCGTCGTCCTGCTTTTCCGCCACGCGCAGCTTGCCGCTGTCGAGCGCGTTCAGCGTCTCTTCGATGGCATCGCGGGTCTCTCCGGTGGTGGCGGATGTGATCTGGTCGCGGGTATCCCAAGCGGCTTCGATGGCGGTTTCAAGTTGGGCGTTGGACATGGGGCAAGTCTCCGAATGATGAAAAGGCCTTTTGAGGGCTATAGCCTTGCACCGCCAAGGGTGCAATTGCCGGGCGATGAGGGGCGTGGTCATTCTGTGATCAACAATGCATGTTGACCTGAGCGGCCATCGCGCCACCTGAGCCAAGCCCTAGACCAAGGAAAGACCCGAGGATGACCGAGGAACACCGCCACCCCCTGCGCCGCGCCAATGTTGACCGCGCCAAGGCCCAAGACGCCCCCGACACGCCGCAAACCCGCGCGCCCGCCTACCGTCTGGCCTTTACCGACGACGACTTCATGTGCCGCGATGAGTTGCGCCCGGTGCGCCTGCAACTGGAACTGCTCAAGCCGGAGTTGCTGCTGGATGCCCACGGCATCCAATCGACCATCGTGCTTTTTGGCGGTGCGCGCATTCCCGCGCCAGCCGAGAAACACACCGCCCGCACCAAGACGCTGGCCGACCTGTCGCGTTTTTATGATGAAACGCGCACCTTTGCCCGCCTGATGACCGAAAAATCGATGGAGACCGGCGGCGTGGAGAACGTCATCGTCACTGGCGGGGGCCCGGGCGTGATGGAGGCTGGCAACCGCGGCGCGTTAGACGCAGGCGGCCATTCCATCGGCCTGAATATCGTGCTGCCGTTCGAGCAGGCCCCCAACGAATATGTCACGCCGGAGCTTTGCTTTAACTTCCACTATTTCGCGATCCGCAAGATGCATTTCCTGATGCGCGCCCGCGCGATCTGCGTCTTCCCCGGTGGTTTCGGCACCATGGACGAGCTCTTTGAGGCCCTGACGCTGATCCAGACCGGCCGCATGAACCGCGTGCCCTTCCTCCTGTTCGGGCGTGAGTTCTGGGAAAAGATCATCAACTGGGACGCGCTGGCCGATGCTGGGACGATCTCTGCCGAAGACCTCGACCTGTTCCGCTTTGTCGAAAGCGCGGATGAGGCGATGGAGGTGATCGAGAATTGGGAGACCGCCCCCGCCCGCGAACATGTGCCGGGCCGGGAAGAGGTC
>Ga0208315_1001146_pt1 | contig 14610 bp, 17 predicted proteins | sample MalvireepMed_215_FD_184239 | JGI IMG/M metagenome (GOLD analysis project Ga0208315, IMG submission 184239) | Marine viral communities from the Global Malaspina Expedition - Malaspina viral metaG DeepMed_215 (SPAdes) (version 2) | ecosystem: Environmental > Aquatic > Marine > Oceanic | place... | reverse complement strand
GCATATAAGAATGCTTATAAAGAATTGTCATCCAGCAAAGCAAGAAAGAAAGCAACAATATTATTAAAACAGGAAAGAGTTATGAAAGAAATAGAAAAGTCCGTACTCGATGTAGCAAAAGAAATGGGCGTTGACCATGAGTATGTTTTAAGTAAGTTAAAGTCACTTGCTGATTATAGTGAAGATGACAACATAGTTCTTCAGTCTGCTAAAGAGTTAGGAAAGATAGTAGGAACTTCAGGGACTACAGTAAAACAAAGAGAAGTTGGACTACTAGGAGTTTTTCAGGGTTTTTCTCCTGAGGAGATCGAAGGTGCATCAAGAGAACAAAAACAACTAAAAGAGGGGTAGGTTGAATAATGGTTTGTCCACACTGTACATCAATGTATGTCAAAAAAGACGGCATAAAAAAGAATAAAAGTACAAAGAATCAGAAGTTCAAGTGTAATTCTTGTTCAAAAAACTTTTCAATGCCATTTGAATCATATATACCAGATGAATTTCCATCAGTAAAGCCTGGGGAAATCTTAAGTGTGAAGTCTGATAAAATGATGAGGATCCATTGTTTAACAGATGTTCATGTAGGAGCTAATGAATTTGATATTAAAAAGTTCAAGCAGGCAGTCGCTGCTATTAAAAAGGATAGATATTCTAAGTGGTTTGGTAATGGCGATCTATTAGAACTAATACCTCCCGGATATAAAGCAATTTCAAGTAGAGGACAGAATATACCACCAGATGAGCAGTACCTTTCATTTATCAAGCTCGTTGAGCCTATCAAGGATAAATGCCTATTTATAAGAGGTGGTAACCACGATTTTTTAAGAAGTTATACGATATTAGACTTTGATGTATGTAAGACATTAGCTGCTGAGATGAATGTTCCTTATTTCCAGTATCCCGGTTATACTTCAATAGATATAAGTGGTACTGTATGGAATATGGTATCTGGCCATGGCAAGAGTGGTGCAAAGAATGGCGATCTTGAATTGGATAAATTATCTTCTGTTTATTCGGATGGTGATGTTTTTGTACTAGGTCATAATCATCAATTATATGCAAAGCCAGTTGATTCTATTAGAATTGTAAATGGCGAAGAAGAACTAAGAAGAAGATGGTATATTAGGGGAGGTTCTTTTCTTAGATATGCCAATTATGCTCGGTATTCTATGTATCCTATTATAAGAACTGGTTGGGTTACTATGGAGTTTAGTAAAGGAGGAATAAAATGTTGGGAAAATTAGGAGATCATGTGCCTAATATAATTAAGTTGCCATTGGATGTAGCTGTAAAAGATTTAAAGAAGTATAAAAAAGAAATGCCTTTTAATTTATATGCTCTATCTTCAAAACAAGTAAATTATCTTAGAAGAATGTTATCTATTATAGAAGGAATGGAAATCCCAGAAAGGATGATAGATGAATAGTATTGATAAAAAAGTTTTTGACTTGATGAATCGAGTTGAAAATAAATCTAATATAATTGTATCAAATAGCTATCACTTTGGTGATTCTAAGATACATGGTACTGGAGCATTCGCATCAAGAGATATACAGCCTGAAGAAATTATTGGTAGCGCTTTTTCATATGCAAACAAAAAACTATCAAGAACAGAACTGGGAGCTAAGGTTAATCATCAGTTCAATAATAATTCTATTATGAGAAAAGACAAGAGTGGTTACAATTTATATGCTACAAAAGATATAAAAAAAGGTTCTGAAGTCACAGCAAATTATGAGGAGACTCCAGATTTTATAGATAAAAATACAAAAGGGTTTAAGGAGATAGAATGAATTACATTTTTGATAAATGCGTAGAGTTACTACTTTGGCTAGGGCCTGTATTTAATTTAACGTATAAAGAAATTAATGTTTTAATCTTTGTAATTATAGAACCAACTATATTTATGATAATGCTTTATATTATTTTAAAGCAGTATTTAAGTAATGAATATAAATAGTCAAGATGTAAATAAAGCTGAAGAAGCTTTAATGCTTGCACATAAAGACCTTATCTCATTTGGTAAGTTATTTCTAGACAGTGATTTTATGCGTAGCGAAACGCCATTCTTTCATTATGAGATTGCTGATGTAATAGATGATAAAGAAATAAAGCAAGTTGCTATAATTATACCAAGAGGTCATGGAAAAACTGTATTAACTAAAGCATCAATTCTGAAAGATTTCTTATTTTGTCCAAAAGATGACTTCTTATTTTATGCATGGGTATCAGCTACTCAGAAATTGAGTGTAGGTAATATGGATTATATAAAGCATCATTTAGATTATAATGAAAAGATAAAGTATTATTTTGGTAATACGAGAGGTAAGAAGTGGACAGAAGAAGATGTTGAATTAACAAATGGATGTAAGTTAATTAGTAAGTCTAACGTGTCTGGTATAAGAGGTGGTGCAAAGCTACATAAAAGATATGACTTAATAGTATTAGATGACTTTGAACATGAGGCAAATACAATTACAAGAGAAGCTCGAGATAAAAATGCTAATTTGGTTACCGCTGTAGTCTATCCCGCTCTTGAACCACATACTGGTCGTCTTCGTGTTAACGGGACTCCAGTTCATTATGATAGTTTTATTAATAATTTACTTACTAGCAGTACTAAAGCTAGAGAAAGTGGTAATGATTTTGCTTGGAATGTTATTACATATAAAGCTATTACAGATGACGACAGTCCTTTGTGGTCTTCTTTCTTCAATAAGAAAAAGTTAAGAGAGAAGAAGAAATTTTATGCTGACTCAGGACAACCACAGAAATACTATCAAGAATATATGATGGAAGTAATGAGTGATGAAGATGCGGTATGGACTAGAAGACATGTGATGTATTGGGAAGGATATTATAAACATGAAGATGGAGTTAATTATATTGTAAAAGATGGCGAAGATATACCTGTTAATACATTTATAGGATGCGATCCTGCTACAGATATAGACACTAAGCATGCTGACTTCAGTGTAATTATGGTAATCGCAATAGATGCAAATAATGATTTATATGTTTTAGAATATGAAAGACATAGAAGTATTCCAACGATTGGTAGTAAAGCTCCTGACACAGGTGAGATAATTGGTAAGAAAGGAGTTGTTGATTATATATTGGAACTTCATCAGAAATATAATTGCACATCATCAACTGTCGAGGATGTAGCTATGAATCGTTCAATCTTCCAAGCACTGAATGATGAAAGAAGGCGATTAAATCGTTACGATATAGCTGTAATTCCTGAGAAACCAGGCGGAACTAACAAGCGTAACCGCATATATAGTGGTCTTTCAGCTCGATTTAGTACAGGAACGGTACGTTTAAGGAAGAATATGTTTGATTTGATTAACGAAATCGTTACCTTTGGCCCCAAAATGGCTCATGACGATACAATAGAGAGTCTTTATTACTCTCAAGTACACTCATTTCCTCCAAATATGAAGAAAGATAAAGAAAAAAGGACTTGGTTTAAGCCCACAAGAAAAGCGAAAAGTTGGATAGTAGCGTAAAATATGGTTAGTATAGGTCAAATGCGAAGTTTGGTTGAGAGAACATGTTCTAAGATGGGTGATAAGTATGCATCAAAGGATGCTGTTGAATTAGTATTAGCTACTGGTATAGTAGAATCAAGATATGAATATATTAGGCAAATGGGTGATGGCCCCGCCAGATCGTTTTGGCAAGTAGAGCCAGCATCTGCAGTTGACAACTGTCAGCACTATTTAAAGTACAGGTCTAGTTTAATGAAAAATTGTGCAAAAGCTAGTCTTGTTGATACTAAGTATTGGCAGATGTATGAAGAAGAAATATGGGCAGAGATACTAGAAAAGAACATAGCTGCTGGTATTGTTCATTGTAGATTAAAGTATAGAAGAGTACCAAAGAGATTGCCTAGTTCTTTAGAAGGACAAGCTGAATATTGGAAGAAGTATTACAATACAGAAGGTGGTAAAGGTGACCCAGACCATTTTGTTGAATCAGTTAAGAAGTGGATGATGTAAAATGTCTGATAAAAAATCTAAAGTTAAAGAAGCATCAGTTTTCCCAGGTGCAAGTTTATGGTCAATAGTAACTTCCGCAATAGTTGCTCCTATTAGAAGAAGAGCTGTGCATAGTATTCAGGGTAGTGTTTACGATCAAGATTGGATGACAGTAGCTGGAAGATTTATGACAGGAGGAGGCGAATTTACTGATGATTGGGTTAAGGAAATTCACGATAAGTGGTATAAATCATCAATAAAAAAAGGAACAATGAAACCTTGGAAAGAGGGTGATTTAGAAAGTGGAAGAAAACCTCCAGTCAGAATCCAAGAAAGAATGGATATGCTAATGTTGTCCGCTGGTGAGCCTCAAAAGTATGGTTCTATAAAAGAGAGCACTTTTAAACCAACAAGAGGAGCTGAGAAAGGTGAAAAGTTTTATACGTTTAGAGATACTTCACAGACTGAATCTGTTTATGAAGGTTTAAAGCATCATTTACCAGATATGGAAACTGGAAAATCTTACAATGTTGGAACTCCATATCATGTAAAACATGGGGAATCTAGTTTTTTAAATCCCGGAGTCATTGGTATGGGTAAGTACCAGATTAGTAAAGGTGAAGATGAAATGGGTAAATATATGGCTATATACGATAAATGGGATATAGACGCAGGTCAAGGCGAATTTGTAGATAAGCTTTCTGATTGGGCATTGCCGGGGTTTGAAATGTACGACAGAAGATATTATGAAGGTGCTTCTCCAGAACCACTTGATATTAGAAGAGCTCCCTCTCCTGAACTTGCATCTGTTCAACCAGTTCCTTCAGGTCAAATGCCTGTTGGTAGAAGTAAATCATCAATAGAAGATAAAATAATGAATTTTTTACATAAGGTTATATAATGGCAAGAGTGACAAATAAGAAAAGAGCGCAAGTAAACAAACAGCTTTGGGAAAGAGCTAATAATAGTCATAGGCAAAGATGGCAGAATCTAAGTCAGAAAGGTTTCGACTTTTACTTAAATGAACAGTTGTCTAAGCGTGAAGTAGATGCTTTAGAAGAAGCTGGTATGCCAACATTTACAATTAACAGGGTAACTCCTATTATTGAGATAATGAAGTATTTTGCGACTGCTAATAACCCAAGATGGAAAGCAGTAGGAGCTACTGGAGATGATGTAGATGTTGCTCAAGTACATTCTGACATAGCTGATTATTGTTGGTATCTATCTAATGGTAAATCACTGTATAGTCAAATAGCTCTCGATGCTCTTACAAAGGGTATTGGTTATTTTCTTGTTGATGTTGACGCAGATGCTGACCGAGGAATGGGTGAGGTAAAATTCAGTAGAATAGAACCTTATGATGTATATGTTGATCCAGCCAGTAGAGATTTCTTATTTAGAGATGCGACTTTTGTAATGATTAGAAAGAATCTTTCACGGTCAAGTCTAATAAATAAGCTACCTGAACATGCGGCTAAGATTAAAAAAGTAGCTAGAGGGACTGAAGTTGTATCTTATTCTCAGAGGGATACTGATGAATCTTTTAGTACACAGCCTGAAGATATTACAATGGGTGTCAATTTAGAGGCTGAAGATGATGATATAATTGCATACTATGAAACATATGCTAAGAAAAAGTTTGCATATAGAAATGTATTTATAAAAGTAAAACCATCACCTGCTGAACTTGATCTTATAAAAGAACAAGTAGCTGAACAAATAAGCGATTTTCAAAAAGAAATAGAAGTTGGTTTAATAGAAAAAGAAATACAATTAAATGACGCTGTAGAATCAGGAGAAATGATACCTGAAAGAGCAAAACTTGAGTTGGAAAAAGCTAGAAAGATGGCAGCTCAGGCGGTAGAAGAACAGCGTATGCAAATGGAATCTCAAGCTCAAGATGCAGCTTCGACTATAAAACAACAAGTAATGCGAGAAGAAGATTTCAAATTATTGTCTTCTAATCCTGAGACTGCAGAGAATATTGTTGAAGCTGTTAAATTTTATGAAAATAGAGTAGTTCTAACATGTACTGCTGGTGATGATACATTTTTATATGAGTATACATTACCATGTACTGAATATCCTATAGTTCCAATTCCATATATGTATAGTGGAACTCCTTATCCTATGAGCGCAGTTGTACCTCTTATAGGTAAACAGCAAGAGATTAATAAAGCTCATCAGATTATGTTGCATAATGCAAATTTAGCCTCCAACTTAAGATGGATGTACGAAGAAGGCTCAGTACCTGAGGAAGAATGGGAACAGTATTCTTCATCACCGGGGGCATTATTGAAATACAGACAAGGATTTACTCCTCCAACTCCTGTATTACCAGCTCCAATAAATAACGCTTTTTATTCTGTTGTACAAGAAGGCAAGGCAGATGCTGAGTATATAAGTGGAGTCCCTTCTGCTATGATGGGTTTTACACAAGAACAACCTGAAACTTATCGTGGATTATTAGCAAATGATGAGTTTGGGACAAGAAGATTAAAAGCTTGGATGGGAAGTATAGTAGAACCATGCTTAGAACATTTAGGTAGAATATTTCAGCAGATTGCTCAAAAACATTATTCAGTAGAAAAAGTATTTAGAATTGTACAGCCAGAAGCTGGTCAATCTCCTCAAGAAGAAAAAGATGTAAGAATTAATATTCAAGTATATAATGATTATGGTCAAGCGATTGGGAAGTGGAATGATTATGCATCTGCAAGATTTGATGTAAGAGTTATAGCTGGGGCTACGATGCCAGTGAATAGATGGGCTTTACTTGAAGAATATTTTAGATGGTTTCAAGCAGGTTTGATAGATGATATAGCTATGATAGCAGAAACTGATATAAGAAATAAGAAAAGTATTGTAGAAAGAAAATCAATGTATGCTCAAATGCAAGGGCAAATGGAGCAGATGGATGAAGCAATAAAAGATAAAGAAGGAACTATTGAAACATTAGAACGTCAACTTGTACAAGCCGGTATAAAGATGAAAGTAGGTCAGGCTTCTAATGAAATAAGGAAAGACGTACTAGAAACTGAAGCACAACAAAAGCTTTTAAGAGGTATGTTAAAAACTGAGTTTGATAAAATGAAGACTGAAATGAAAGCAAGTATGGAAGTTGCAAAAGCAGAGGAAAAGCAGAATACTGAATAATGGCTAGTTGGAAAAAGAAAAGTTATCCTAGTATGGCTAGGGATGGTAGAAAAAATGGAAGATGGAAAGATGGAAGTAGCCAAACTCATTATAGGAATAAGGCTAATGCACCTAAAGGAAAAGTTGTTCATCATAAAGATGGCAATAAATCAAATAATAGTAAATCTAACGTTAGAGTAATAAGTAAAGCTGAACACAACAAAGTACACCCTGAAAAGGGTGGAAGAAGGAAGTGTAAGAGCGGTTTTACTTGGAGCAAGAGAACAAAAGCATGCGTAAGATTATAGTTTTTGTTTTGTTTGTTTTTGTTTAAATTAGTTAGAGTGAATAAAAAAGGAAAATAACTATGAGTCAAGAACAAGTAGGTAACGCCCAAGAGGCCCCCGAAAGTATTAATACTCAGCCCATCGAAGATAATATGATGTCTGACAACTTTTTTGCTGATCTAGACAGAAGTGTTAATGGTGGTATTTTAGACGAACATTCGCCGTCAACCTCGAATAATAACAGTGGTAACACACTATCGAGCCCAAGTGAAGTTCAATCGGTAGTCCCTGACAGTGATGTAGAGACTATGAAAAAGAGGTATAGTGATTCAAGCAGAGAAGCAAAAAGGCTGAACGGAAAACTTTCCGAATTAGAACCTTATATGCCGATCCTTGATGCTATGCGAGACGACCCCAATTTAATTCAGCATGTGCGGAATTACTTTGAGGGTGGTGGTCAAACACCTGAAAATATGGCAGAAAGACTCAACATTTCAGAGGATTTCGTGTTTGATGCCGATGATGCTTTTTCCAATCCCGATTCGGATTCATCAAAAGTACTTGGAGCAACGATTGACGGTATTGTCCAGCGTAGACTTGGAAAAGAACTTGCAGGACAAAAATCAGAAAATCAGAGACTAGCAAAAGAAACCAGTTTTCGTCAAAAACATGAGATGTCTGATGAAGAATGGGAAACATTTGTTAGTTTTGCTAAAGCTAAGTCACTTGAATTAGATGATATATATTATCTAATGAATCGTAAGAATCGTGACGAAAAAATTGCTGATAGTACGAGACGGGAAATGCATGATAAAATGCGTGAAGTTCAAGAACGTCCCGGTTCTCTTGCTACTACTGGCGGAACACAGGTCGAACAATCAACTGACGACCGAGTATTTGAAGCTATATTAGGTGTTGACAGTGAGTTAGAAAAAGCTTTTGGGTAATACCAGAAGTTTAATGATTAACTAAAAAGGAGATAAATCATGGCTGATTTATTTCAAATGGAGTCAACCGCTGATGTAGCAGCTGGTGCAGCTGAGCCTAGATTAGGAACAGACCTTGACACTGGTGTACTTCGCAGAAAATATGATTTTGGAGATAGAGTCTCTGAACTAGCAATAGCTTCAGACCCTTTTTTCCGAATGGTATCAAAACTGTCGAAGAAACCAACGGATGACCCCGAGTTTAAATTCACAGAACGTAGACCTTCTTTCCACAAACGGTATGCTTATGTTGTAGCTCATGACGATAATGGCTCTGCTGAAGTACATGATTCAGAGTTAGAACGTTCAGATTCTACTGCTGTAGCATCTGCTGTTGGAGATGAAGTAGGTTTATATATGGCGACTGATTACAAATCGTCTGGAAATCTATCTAGTGTTTATGCTCAATCTGGTGATAAAGTAGCTATTGGTGGAACAGGAACTCGACCTGAGTTCTTTATACCAGGACAGTTAGTAAAAGTACCAGTTATGTCTTCAAACACAGGAACTTCTGTTGATGGATACCATGTTATTAAAGTGACTTCAGTAGTAACTTCTGATCTTACTACTAGCATGGGTGTTGACAATGATAGTGCGGAATGTAAATTGGTTAAAGGAACAATTGTAAAGTTTGAGTCTGGTGCTAATGAATTGGCATCTTTTGCTCTAAACTCATCAAGTGGTGATGATGGATTTCAAACTGGTTCCAGTAATGGTTCCAATGAAGCCTATGATCGCTCAATTTCTAGCCAACTTGAACCGATACGTTCATATGTGATTGGTACTGCACATGCTCAGGGTAGTGGATATCCTGAAACATGGAAAGACCAACCTTTCTCAACTGCTTACGGACGTACTCAGATTTGGAAGACTGCTATGGCAATGGATAACACAACTCGTGCTACCGTGCTTAAGTATGAACCAAATGAGTTCGCTCGTGTTTGGCGCGAAAAGCTGATTGAACATAAGTGGGATATTGAACAAAGTGTTTTGTTTGGTTCTCAATATGATTCAGGAAGTGAGTGGTACACACAAGGTGCTGTTGATTTTATTTCAAGTTATGGTAATGTGTTTAGCTTGACACACGCAAGTAAAACACAAGACGATTTCTTGGATGATCTTAGTAATTACCTAGACCCACGTTATAATAATGCAAATGCATCGTTGTTTTTCTGCGATACTGCAACTTATAACTGGTTACATAAACTAAGTGGTTACTTTAGTAACAACCTTGAAGTGTCACCGAATTTCAGAGCTGATATGTCGTTGACAGCTAAGAAGAAGGTATTTGGAGTTGATATTGCTGTTATTTCTACACCTTATGGTGATATGAATGTAGCACGTAATATTCACCTTGATGGACATGCTATCAAACTTCTTGCCGTAAATATGAGATACTGTAAATACAGACCTCTCGTAGGTAATGGCTTGAATCGTGATACTGCTATCTATGTTGGTGTTCAAACCTTAGAGAACAGTGGTGTTGACCGTAGAGTCGACCTAATTCAAACAGAAGCTGGGATGGAATGGCAAATGCCAGAAGCCCACGCTTACTGGTCATAAGGAGGTGTTATAATGGCAAATCCTTTGTATGGACAGAATAAAGCCGACAATGCTATTGACGCTGGTAAATCTAGCATAATAGTTGCTTCAGTTGATACAACATTAACTGCTGGTCAGTCAGGTTCTACTGTTTTTTGTAAAGCTGCAGATATATCAATTACGCTCCCTTCCGCCAAGGCTGGTTTAAACTACAAAATCATATGGGGTATAGCTACCACTGCAGGTGCTGATATTTTAGCAGCATCAGGTGATTGCTTCTTCGGTGTTATTGGCTTAGGCTCTACCACCGCAGATCAGCGTGGAGTACCTCAGATTATAACCCATGCAGTAGCTGTAGCTACTCCTAGCGATTATGATACTATGGATTTTGTAGCCGCAACCGCAACAATAGGTGGCAGTGCTGGTGATGTTGTTGACTTAGTAGCTATGGATGGCGTCGCATGGCATGCGCGTGCTGAATTAACTACAAGCAACGCTAATCCAGGATCTGTCGCTGTTATTGTAGCAAGTTAAGGAGGTAAATGATGGCTAAGTTAGGTTCAAGGGCTAGTTTTGGAGGAACTGTTGTTGAAAATATAACAGCTGCCAAAACATTAGACCCTTCAGATTCTGGTAAGGTATTTACCATAGATCAGGATGCTGCGTTTTCCATCACTTTGCCTACTGCTGCTCAAGCAGGAGCTGGTTGGACAGCAAGGTTCATAATGACTGATATTGGTTCCAATGATGTAAAGATTATCCCAAATTCTTCTGAGGATACTCTTATTGGAATGATTGTATCTGCTGATGGAGCAGCTGCTGAATCCGCTGAGTCGGGCGTTGATGAACTTGTTTTTGCTAGTGGCAATTCTGGTCCAGGAGACTGGGCTGAACTGATCTGCGATGGAAGCAACTTTTATGTTTCTGGGCAAGAGCATGATGCTGATGGTATGACAATATCGTAATCTTAAATTCGAGATGTAATAACTCGATATACGGATAAAGTATAGGGAGGCTCGATACCTCCCTGTACTTCAAAAAATATGGCAATAACAGATATACAGGCAACAGTATTAAGGGTGACTGGTGTGACCCCTACAGCTAATAGCGTCGAAGATGCTCAGAGATTTGTAGTATCTAAAATTCCTAAAGACTTATTATTGTTTGCAATGAATAGGTCTTCGTCATCTACTGATGGAAGTGCGATTGCTATTGAGAATGATTCTATTATAGACGTTCAAAGAAATGAGTATAGTTGTAAAGAAATACCATTATCTGAGTCTAAATGGGCTAATGATTCTACAAGTTTAAAGAAAGCAACAGCTATAAATCCTGTATTTTGGGTTAAGAACGATGGTGTTCAAATAGCTCCTAATACTGATGGTAGTAATGCTGGGTATGTATTTTATATTAGTTATCCTGAGGTAGATGATGATTCTGATTTAAGAAATGCAGTTATATTTCATACATCTGCTAATGAATTTGAAAAACTTGCTACTGGTAAAACAGTAGATTGGTCTGATTTAGTAATACCAGTTGCTCCAGCATTGGAAGCTGCTCCTACTATAACAGATTTGTCTATAGCTGCTGTGCCTCCTGATGTACCTTCTTTATCTACTGTTACATTTACTAGTTTAGATAGTGATGTTGATGCTAGTCTTCCTACATATACATTTACTGCTTTAGGTAGCGCAAGTACATATACAGGAAGCGCTCCATCTTATACTAAACCTACATTAGTATTAGCATCTCTTTCTTCTATATCAGACTTATCTATTTCATCTATATTACCTGTTGCTCCATCTTTAAGTAGCAGTTCTGTATCATTCAGTACTAGCGCTCCAAGTTATGTGGCTCCAGTCTCACCATCTAGAACTGCTTTTAATGACTATTGGACTCTTGGTGATTTTCCAGATAGCGACCCTGATGAGCTTACAATTTCCGCTATTCCACCAGTTGCTCCAGTTGTTAATGCAGACTCATCAACAACAGGTGGAGCTGAAGTAGATACAGGTAAGTTAGCAACTGCTCCTACTTATATAGCTCCAGTAATGGCAGGTCTAGATTTTACTGATGCTAACACGTGGGTAAATACAGAAGAAGACCCAGAAATGGTTTCTTCAAGGATGCAGGTTATTAGTGGTCAAATTGGTGAGTTTAGTGCAAAAGTTCAAGATTCAATGAATACTTTTAATAAAGAAAATGCAGAATACCAAGCTAAGTTGCAGATTGCATTACAAGATGCTGCTCAAGCTAATAGTGGTGATTCTACTTTAATTGGTAAGTTTTCAAGTGAGTTAAGTAATTATCAAGCTATTGTGTCTAAAGAAGTTCAAGAATACCAACAAAGACTTTCTCGTTATCAATTAGAGTTAGGTATAGTTCAACAGTCTTGGGCAAAGGAAGAAGGGGATAAACTCCAAAAGTATCAGGCAGATATTCAGAATGAATTAAATAATTTTAATAAATCTAATACAGAGTATCAAGCTCAACTTCAAATCAGTATACAAAATGCTCAGTTAGATTCACAGGATGAGGCTCAAGAACTTCAAAATTACGCATCAGAATTACAGTCTTATCAAAGTGATGTTAATAAGCAAGTTCAAGAGTTTACAAATAATGTTCAAAAGAATATTCAGGTCTTTGAATCTCAAAATAATGTTTTATTAAGTCAGTACCAATCTGATATACAAAATGAATTAAATGAATTTAACAAAGAGAATGTAGCATATCAGTCAGCTATTCAAGAATCTACACAGGAAGTTCAGCTCACAAATCAGAAGAACTTAGCCGCAGCTGAAGGTGAACTAAGACTTAATATAGATAATGAGAATAGAAGTCAGCAAAGACAACTTCAAAATGGCATTAATGATATGCAGGCAATTATACAGAATAATGATGATTTAATGCAAAAGTATTCAGCGGAGTTACAACAGTATCAATCTGAAGTAGCTACGGAAGTTCAAGAGTTTCAACAGAACCTTGAAGGAGATTTAAGAGTTTGGCAAGCTGAGAGACAGACAGATATACAAAAGTATTCTGCTGAATTACAGAAATACCAAGCTGAAACAAGTGAAAAATTACAAAAGGTTTCATCTGGTCATCAGAACGCTTCTTATTATTCTCAAGAAGCTAAGAAGTACTATGATTGGGCATTAGGTGAAATAAATATGTATATACAAAATAATAGTAAAATGATTAATACACAAATAGCAGCCCAAGCGCAAGCAGCTGCTCAACAAAGGAGATAAAAATGGCAGATACAGTTAGATTTGCTGTGAGCGTTAATCCAATAGAAGATGTAGGTGCTAGTCAACAAGGAAGTGCTTCAAATTATATTCAAGCAAGTGAATGTTTTAATGGAGGAGGTTCTGGTGAAGTAGGTGGTAGTGGTGATTCATTGACAGGTATAACAATAGAAGCTACTGGAGTAGATGAAGACGGATATTTGAATGGAGCTCCAGCGTATAGACAAGCAACTGCGGTCGCTGATGGTAGCGCAGTAGCTATGCCTGCTTTAGCAAATGTTGGGTTTGTATATTTTAAACATACTGGTTTTCAATATTCAAGCACTACGACTAAAAGCACAACAGCAAATACAGCAGACCTTTTAACTATAATAGCTGGTAGCACTGTAATCGCAAGATTAGCAGCTGGCGAAGCTATTGTATTACCTGTTCGTGAGACTACAAATCTTAGTTCTTTTAAGATAGCTTCAACAGACGGTACTAATGTAGACACTACTACTGGTGCGAATGATATAGCTATGGAATACATGGCGTTTGCAGCTACAGGCCCATAATGACAGTACTAGAAGCAATGGAAAGAGCTGGAATTGATAGTGCAACTTTGACTATAGCATGGTTAGAAGATGCTATTAATCTTATACAGTCAAATACAAAAGAAAGATTAAAAGTATCAAAGCATAATATTATAGATGGTGAAAGAGACTATGTATTACCTAAAGATATGGTAGCATTAAAGTCTATTGCCGTTTATGATACAAATGATGATAAGTATAAGAGAATTAAAAGAATTATACATGACCCAGTGGTTACAGAAGACACTGATCCGTAATAAAAAAGGAGTGATAAATGCCTGAGAAGAAAAAAGAAAAAAAGAAAAGTTCTCAATGTTGCAAAGAATCAGTAGATAAAATTGAATTAGTTTATGAGATATTATCTGCACATGAACTTAGTTTAAAGGAAATAGAAAGTAAATTAGAAGAAACGTCTAGAAGCGTTAAAAAAGTAAGAGGTAGAATGGGACTGTGAGTTTTGATACAAACAGAACTTGGTTTTATCAGATTGTAGGAAGAAATATACAATTATGGCAGTATGTACAAACTGCTGATACAGACACATTAGCTGGGTACAGGATAAAACTGCCTAATTCTTATTATGGTAATCAGTTAGTATATCCTAATGAAGACATTACTAATGGACTAAGAATTGAATACACAGCTCTTAATGAACCATTTGTAGCTGAAGCATTAGAAACTACAACAGCAAAAATATCAGGAACTACAATAGCATTTGTTGATGGAGGAGGAGGTTCTGATACAATTACTGATTCAGGTAATGGTTTTGTTACTGCTGGTTTTGAAGCTACAGATAAAATAAGAATTATTGGGTCTGCTAGTAATGATGGTGATTATCAATTAACAAATGCTGC
>Ga0208315_1001144_pt1 | contig 14616 bp, 19 predicted proteins | sample MalvireepMed_215_FD_184239 | JGI IMG/M metagenome (GOLD analysis project Ga0208315, IMG submission 184239) | Marine viral communities from the Global Malaspina Expedition - Malaspina viral metaG DeepMed_215 (SPAdes) (version 2) | ecosystem: Environmental > Aquatic > Marine > Oceanic | place... | reverse complement strand
GTCATGCGATTGCCAACCGCTCAAGTTTCCTTGTTCAATACTGAAAATTTAGTGCGACAAAGACCCATTAGTGCTTTTCCCATAGAAACGCCAACGGATCGTTCAACAGAAAAAGTTGAAATTTACGAATGTTATGTGCGTTATGATTTTGACAAGGATGGCATAGCAGAATTAAGAAAAGTTTTAACGGCAGGAGTGGAAGGTGCTTTTATTTTAGAAAATTCGCCTTGCGATAATATGCCTTTTGTTTCGGTTACACCGATTCCTATGCCGCATAGATTTTATGGTCGTTCTATTTCCGAATTAGTTGAAGATATTCAATTAATGAAATCAACGGTGATGCGTCAACTGTTGGATAATATGTATTTAACCAACAACAACAGAGTGGCGATCATGGATGGTATGGTTAATATGGATGATCTCCTAACAACTAGACCTGGAGGTGTAGTCAGAACCAAACAACCACCTAATCAAGTCATGCAGCCTTTACAATCACAACCGATTTCCCAACAAGCCTTTCCTTTATTAGAATATTTGGATTCGGTTAGAGAAAGTCGAACTGGAGTTTCAAAACAAATTCAAGGATTAGATCCTGATACGTTAAACGCAAAAACAGCAACTGGTGTGAATACCTTAATGACGCAAACGCAAATGCGTTCAGAATTAGTCGCTAGAATTTTTGCCGAAACTGGCGTTAAAGATTTATTTAGAAAAATGTTTGAACTGATGGTTAAATATCAGGACAAAGAAAAAGTGATTATGATTCATAACAAGTATGTTCCGGTTAAACCGACAGAATGGAGAGATCGTTTCAATATTTCAGTCGTAGTGGGATTAGGAACAGGATCGAAAGAGCAACAAATCGTTATGCTTAATAATATTTTACAAAGACAGCTTCAAGGCTTTCAATTACAGGGTAATAAGGAGTTTCCAATGGTTACTCTAACGAATATATATAATACCTTATCTAAGATTGTTGAAAATGCAGGATTAAAGAATGTTGAAAGTTATTTTGTTAATCCTGAGATGGGTAAACAAATGATGGGTCCACCTACACCACCACCATTGACACCGATTGAAAAAATTGAATTTACTAGGATTGATGCGGAGAATAAACGTAAGATTGCTGACTTAGAACTTAAATATCAAGAACTGAATCAGGAACGTCAAGCGGACTTGTTAGATTTTGAAGCGAAGATTAAAGATATTGCCTTGAAATATAATACACAACTTGATACAGCTAAAATTAAAGCGGATGCTGACTTAGATAAAATGATTATGGCAGATAATACAAAAATTCTTGAAAAAGCAGAAAAGTCTGCTAATATATTTAGTGACCAGTTAAAAGGTATAAATGGATCAGAAAGATCAGATCAGGAGAGAGAAGGAACTAAGCCGCTCATCCCAGGTCAAACAATTATTAGAGAATAAACTCTTTCAAGAGGCGTTAGATACTCTTAAAAAAATTTATTCTGAAGCACTCTTAGAAAAGACAGGTGCGAAAGAAGGCGAAACCAGAGAAAAACTTTGGATCGCTTATAATGTTGTCGGAAAAGTGGAACAACATTTAAAAAGTATTCTTGAAACCGGAAAATTAGCGGAAAAACAGCTAGAGGTTTTCCGAAAACAACAACAAGATAAAAAATTTTAGCCGATAGGTTAAAATAAGCCAACCCAATTAAGGGAGCTTAACCAAGGAGGACAGGTATGTCTGATGTAAATCCATTATTGTCTAATAAGGCAATGCAAGGTGCTGCTAACGCTGTTGAGGGGTTGCTAGATCAAGGTAAAATTAATACCAAGATAACTAGCGAACCACAAAAAGAAGTGGCGAAGGAAGAGCCAAAGAAAACCGAAGATAAAACTGAGGATAATTCTAAAGTTCAACCTGAAGAAAAAAACTCTGAAGCTCAACCTGAAAAGGAAGCTACGGAAAAAGAAGAAGCGTCTGAAAAAGAAAACGCTGAGGAAACTCAAGAAACCGATTTACACCAAATAATAGTCAATGGTGAAAAAATCGATGTTGACCTTGATGAACTGAAAGCAGGTTATCAAAAAGATGCCGATTATAGACGAAAGACGGAAGAACTAGCTATCGAAAGACGACAGCTTTTATCCGACAAAGATCGTCTAACCAAAGACTATTCAACCAAACTTGAAGGTTTGGATAATCTGACAAGGACTTTAAATGCCGAAGTCAATAGCGAATTGAGTTCTAAAGAACTGGATAAACTATTTGATGAAGACCCTACTGAAGCTGCAAAACTTGAGAGAAAAATAAGGCGAAGAAGAGAAACAATCGCACAAGCTCAAAGAAAGCTACGTTCACACCAAGAAGATCAGTTTCAAGAAATTTTAAGGGAAGAACAAAAAAAGGTTGCTTTAAAACATCCTGATTTTGGGGATCCTGTTAAAGGATCATCTCTTAAAACAAACATGAGAAATTATTTACTAGGTAGAAATTTCAACGATCAAGAAATTAACCAGGTTTATGATTCAAGAATGTTTGATGTGATTATGGATGCAATGACGCATCAGAACGCCCAAAAGTTGAAACCAACTTTGGTTAGTAAGAAAGTCAAACCAGCCAAAGTCATAAGGTCCGGTATTAAAGTAACTAAAGATGAACACACCAGTAAAGCAAGGTTGGATCAAATAAACCGTCTGAAGAGAAGTGGTAATCCTAGAGATGCTACGGATCTTTTGGCAAAATATGTGTAACAACTAAAGCTAAGGAGAACAACTATGGCTGGTTTAACAACCTACGATACTGTTGGTATAAGAGAGGATCTATCTGATATAATTTATAATATATCACCTACAGACACTCCCTTTATGTCAGGTATCGGCAAAACGAAAGCCACACAAACTAAGTATCAATGGCAAACAGATACCTTATCTGCTGTTGCTGCTAATGCTGCGGTAGAAGGAGCATCCATTTCTTATGGTTCGCTTTCTTCTACAACTCTAGCATTTGATTACACTCAAATTTCAACTAAAGCTGTCCAGGTTACTGGAACAGACGATGCCGTTCTTGCGGCAGGGAGAAATTCTGAGATAGCGTATCAAGTTGCGAAAGCTGCGAAAGAACTAAAAAGAGATATGGAAAATGCTCTTTTATTAAACACAGCGAAAGCAGTAGGCGACAACACAACAGCTAGAACATTAGGTGGACTTCCAACTTGGATTTCATCAAATGTATCTGCTGGAGCAGGTGGGTCAGGAGCTGGTAGCGGTGCTGCTAGAACTGACGGAACTCAAAGAGCGTTCACAGAAACTTTACTGAGAGCAGCTTTGAAAACCACTTGGGTAGCTGGAGGCAATCCGAATGTCATCATGCTTAATGGCTTCAATAAACAGAAACTATCTTTCTTTACAGGTGGTGCAACTAGATTCGACAAAGCAGAAGATAGAAGATTAATGACTTCTATTGATGTTTACGAATCTGATTTTGGTACGATGCAAGTCACACCGAATCGTTGGATAAGAAAAACCGACGGTACAGCCGCTAAAAGAGGACAAGATGTTTACCTGCTTGAAATGGATTTTTGGGCAGTTGCTTTTTTAAGAGATTTCAAACTTCAACATCCTGCACAGACTGCTGATGCAGATCAAAGATTCTTGGTGGTTGAATATACTCTTGAAGCAAAAAATGAAGCATCAAGTGGTATGGTTACAGACGTAACTACTTCGTAATATCTAACAGTGTAAGGGGGGTAATCTAAAAAATCTGCTCCCCTTGCATTTATATTAACATTGAAGCTCTAAGATTAGATTAAGGGCGGAACGATGAGGATAAAAAAATGAGAACACTTAACGACTATTTTATAACTGCAAAGATTGCAGACATTAGTACGGCATCTTCAACATTTGTTGGAATACCTGATAGTGGAAGAGTCATCAAAATTATTACTGCACTTCAAGGTGTGATTGCTACTGCAAACGCAGCAATTACTTTTGAAATTGGCGGAACAGCTATGACCGATTCAGCAATTACGGTTGCTTATTCTGGTTCTGCGGCTGGAGATGTAGATACATCTGAGCCAACAGCAGCTAATAATGTTGAACAAGATGGAACTATCGAAATAATTACTGATGGTGCATCAACTAATGCAAATGTGCTTTATGTAACTTTTGTTATTAGAAGATAGTATTTACTATTTGAAAATAGTATAAATAAAATTGGGGGTGGCTCTGACCTAGCGGTTTTTCCACCCTCACAAATTAAATAGGAGAAAAAAAAATGTACAATTATGGTTTTCAACAAACCAGTACGGCAAATGTAGCGACTTCAGATACGTCTGCACAATCTGCCGCTTTAGGAACTGCTTCAAGTGGAGTTTTCTATGTAAGACTTTGTGCTGATACAGATACTTATTATGCCGTAGGGAGTAACCCAACAGCAACAACTAGCAGCACTTTTTTACCTGCTGATACAATAGAAATAATAAAAGTTGATGTAGGCGATAAAGTTGCAGGAATTTTAGCTAGTGGCACTGGTATATTGGGTGTTACTGTCTTAACGTCTTAATGACTAAACCCAGGTCTTATGGGTATGTTCATGTTAAGCAAACTAGAAAAAAAAGACCAGGTAGACACAATAAAACTTATAGTAAACGTATACCAAAAAGAAAAAAAAGTAGAGGTCAAGGTTAAATGAAAAAAGAAACACAAGTTGAAGGTTTGCAAAAAACAACTTTTATTAACGAAGAAATGGATAAAAAAGTTGGTATCAAGCAAGAACTGAATGTTGATCCTCATTTAAAAGCGAATAAAGAACTCTACAATCACAACGATGGCTATTCTCCAAGTAGAGGACTTAAAAGAGTGGCTTCCATTCCTACATTAGCTTTGGAAATCTGGGCAAAAGAATATACTGGCGGAAATAATAATTGGTTTCGTCTGCCTAAAGAAGTTCAAAACAAAATTTTAAAAGAAAAACTAAACAGCAACGAATATAAATATTTTAGAACCGCACCAGGAAGATTATAATGTCATTATCAACTTACGCAGAAGTAAAAACATCAATAGCGAATTGGCTAAATCGTTCTGATTTAACCGATGAGATCGCTGATGATTTTATTAAACTGGTTGAATCAGAATATAATTCTAAATTAAGAATTAAAGCGATGTTAAATTCCGATTCTTCCTTTTCTATTGATGCGGAAACGGTAGCCGTTCCCTCAGGTTTTTTACAAGTCAGAGATTTTTATATTGTTCAAGGCACAGTAAAATATTCCTTGACTTATATGGCTCCGACTCAAATGGACCAAATCAAAGGGGGTTCTACCACTGGGCGACCTAATGTTTATACTATTTTAGGAAATAATTTTAGATTTGCTCCAACGCCTGACACCACTTACACCGCAACTTTAAATTATTACAAGGCGATTGCCGCTTTATCTGATTCGGCAACAACGAATTATATTTTAACGAATCACCCAGGAATTTATTTATACGGCAGCCTTTATCATGCCGCTAATTTTTTAGGAGGCATTGATCCTAGTAAATTACAAAATTGGCTACAACTTTACCAAACCGGATTAGAACGAATTGAAAGAAACGATAGAGAAGATCAATGGAGCGGATCTCCATTACAAACTAGATCAGACGTAACTGTGGCTGCACCTTTTGCCGATCAAGGCAGAGTAATAGTCAGTAACAACGAATAGGAAATAGATGCAAGTACCTTTTGGAGAATGGCTACCGGATCAACCCAAGTTTATGAATCCAGGTGCGAATATAGCAAAGAATGTTTATTTTGCTGCTAGAAGTTATAAACCTTTTCCTTCTTTAACATCTTATAGTACCAATGCTATTGCGGATTTATCAAAAGGAGCTGGTTCATTTAGATCAACAGACAATACCAGTTATAACTTTGCAGCGACAAAAGATACTATTTATCAACTATCAGCAGGAACCTTTACTGATAGAGGTGCTGGAGGAAAATTTTTAAATGATTCTTACGCAACTTGCACAATAACAGTTTCAGATTATGCAAGTATTGGTGCTGGAAAAACTATTACTTTAAAAAAAAATGATGGAACAACTGTTGTATTTACTTCAGTTACAGGAACTCCATCTACAAATGAATTTCAAGTACAAACAAATAATGATACTACTGCTACAAATTTAAAAAATACTATTAATGGTCATGCTGATTTTTCAGCAACAGTATCATCAGCAGAAGTAACTGTAACAAGAGCAACAGTTGGAAATGAAAATTTAACTAATGTTTCATCTGATACAACAAGATTAACAACTACAAATTTTTCTGGTGGTACTCCTTTATCTGGAACGGCTACCGATTTTATTACCTTTACGCAATTTGGAGATTATCTCATTATAAGCAATGGAGTGGATGCTCCTCAATATTATTTAATGGGAACTTCAACTAACTTTGCTAATCTTTCAGCGATTGCCACCGATGGAACTCCACCGATATTTAAAGTATCAGGAGTGATAAGAGATTTTTTAGTAACAGGAAATATAGTAGGTGCAACGAACAGGGTTCAATGGTCAGGCATTAATGATATTACCACTTGGACAGCAGGATCAAAACAAGCTGATAGCCAAGACCTTCCAGGTTCAGGTGGACAGATTGTAGCCATCACCTCTGGTGAATATGGTTATATTTTTAGACAAAATGAAATAGTGCGTTTAGATTATGTGGGCGGATCAACTATCTTTAGATTTTCAGTGGTATCTCCTAACAGGGGTGCAGTTTATGGAAAAACAGTTTGCCAAGATAATCGAAGGGTTTTCTTTTATGCCGATGATGGTTTCTTTGAAGTACAAGGAGATAATATTAAACCGATTGGTGCGGAAAAAGTAAATCGTTTTTTTAATATAGATTTAGACAAAGCCTATTCCGACAGGATTGTGGCTGCGGTTGATCCTTTTAATACATTAGCCATTTGGCTTTATCCTAGTGCGGATAATCAGGCAAATACGACTGGTATTTGTGACAAACTTTTAATTTATAATTATGTTACCGAAAAATGGTCTTTTGCCAAAGCGTCATCTAGTACAATTTTTTCTCAATTCGTTGGAGCTTATACCGTTGAAACAATGGATTTAATTGATTCAAGTATAGATAATATTAATATTGCTTTGGACACTGATTTTTGGCTAGGAGGTCAAAGATATTTAGGTGCGATTGATGGAGATAATAAAGCGGCTATTTTTTCTGGCAATGGCAATGAAGTTGAAATAGAAACAAGTGAAATAGAGTTGTTTCCAGGTTTAAGATCAGATATAACAGAAGTCAGACCCATTGTAGATGCAACGGCTACCGTTGCCATTACAACAAGGGAACGATTAGCCAATAGTGCCTCAACATCTTCTTATAGTTCAATGGTAACCAGTGGAACCGTTCCAGTTAGACAATCAGGAAGATATATTAGGGCGAATGTTAAAATAGCAGCAGGTTCAACTTGGACTCATGCACAGGGAGTTGATTTTGTAGCAAGTAGGGCAGGACAAAGATAATGGCTAAAGATATTAATATAGAAAATGTGCGTTATAGCATGGAACACCAAGAGTTCTTTCAAAGACAAATTGAAGAAGCGGTGAATGTTTTAATAAATAAAAACAACGATGAGAACGCTAAAGCGTTTGCATGGTTTATAAATTAGAAAATTAAATGGCAACAAACATAAAAGATTATTCAACAACCCAAGCCAGCAATACAACATTAAATACGATTAATATTGCGGAGGGAATGTTACCTAGTAATTTAAACAATGCCATTAGAGCATTAATGAAAAATACTAGAGATTGGTTTAACGATGCTCAATGGATTGAATATGGAGACGGTTCAGCGTCTTATACTGCAACGTATGTTTCAGGAACAGCTTTTACTATTGATGGTGCTGATGTAACTGCGGTTTATCATGCGAACCGTAGAGTTCAAGTGGTTGATTCGGCTGCAACTTTGTACGGCACAATTTCCAGCACTTCTTTTTCTACCAACACTACCGTTAATGTAACTTGGGATTCAGGCAGTCTAACTTCAGGTGCAATTACTTCGGTTTATATCGGAATAGTAAGTGCAACCAATACTTCTTTACCCCCAGTTATTATTGACGGCACTATCGTTAATGCAGATATTAATGCTGCGGCAGCCATAGAATTTTCTAAAATGGAGGATCTTACTGTATCAAGAGCTTTAGTTTCTGATGGCAGCGGAGATGTTTCGGTAAGTGCAGTTACTTCAACGGAAGTAGGATATTTAGATGATGTTTCTTCAAATATTCAAACTCAATTAGATGCCAAACAAGCAACGATTACAGGTTCGGCAACAACCATAGACACAGAATCTTTAACGGCAAGTAGAGCCGTTATTTCAAATAGTTCGCAAAAAATTGCAGTATCAGCAACAACCGATACTGAACTAGGATATGTCAGTGGAGTAACCTCTGGTATTCAAGCTCAAATAGACGGTGTAACGGCTGGTACGGTAACAACTATTGATGATGATAACTTTACTTTACAAGATAATACTGATAATAGTAAAAAGGCACAGTTTCAATGTTCAGGCATATCCGCATCAACAACAAGAATTTACACACTACCTGATGCCGATACCACTTTAGGAGAAGGTGGAGCAATATCAACCGCAGGATCAACTTTTACTAATTACAATGAAATTAGTTCTTCAGTTGATACTACAATGGTTGCAACCAAGAATTATATGCTTATAGGAGCAATAGACGTAACAGGTTCAGCGGTATGGGATGTTAAAGGTTCTGGGGCTTTAACTATCATATAATGGATAAAAATAATTATTTACTTAAATTTTAAATTAATATAAAAAGGACAATCATGGCAAGTGAAATAAAATCAGATAAATTAAGTCCATCCACAGGAACAGCATTACAAATAGGTGATGCTTCCGATACTATTACTATTCCTACTGGAGCAACTTTTACCATTACCGATGGCTTGGGAGTAGCAGGTGGAGGAACTGGATTAACAGGTTTTACGGCAGGAGATGTTCTCTATGCTACAGGAACAACAACATTAGCAAAATTAGCAAAAGGAACAGCCGAACAAGTTTTGGCTATGAACTCAGGAGCAACAGCTCCAGATTGGGGTTCAGTAGATTTAACAGTTTTACCAACAATCACAGTCGCTAAAGGTGGAACAAATCTTTCTAGCTTTACAGCAGGAGATATTTTGTATGCAACAGGTTCAACGACTTTAGCAAAATTAGCAAAAGGGTCTGCGGATGATGTTCTTACAATGAACTCTGGTGCTACTGCTCCTGAATGGGCGGCGGCGGCAGGTGGTGGAAAACTTTTACAATGTGTTGGAACCTCTAAAACTGATAGAGCATCAACAACTTCAACATCTTGGGCGGATACAGGATTGTCTCTTGCTATAACACCTACAGCGGCTTCATCAAAAATTGTGATTAATGCTAGTGTAAACTTTTATCAAGGAGGCTTTGGGATATGGAAAGTTGTAAGAGATATTGATAGTGGTGGTTATGCAGACATTACTGGAACAATTGGAGATCAAGTAGGTAGTAATAGACAAAGATCGACTACTGGTGCAAATCTTACTCAAATGTTTACACCTTCACTTACTTTTTTAGATAGTCCAAGTTATACATTAACTGATGTTCTTACTTATAAAGTGCAATGGATGACAGAAAATACTATTACAACCTATCTTAATCATAAAAATGATTCTGATAATGTTTATCATACTACAAATGCTTGTACGATTACTTTAATGGAAATAGGAGCATAATGACCGATATAGCAAAAACAATACTAACAATTAGAAAAGAACAAGATGGCGTTCATGCACAAGTAAGTGTTAACGATGAAGATATTAATCAAATAACTTGGCATGATGGCAATCCGACTAACATTACTAATGCACAAATCACAGCTAAACAGGCTGAACTACAAGCTGAATATAATGCTAAACAATATCAAAGAGATAGAAACCTACCAGAAAGATATGGTGGAACGAATACCTATCCAGCAATCGGTGATCAATTGGATATGATCTATCATGATCAAGTGGATGGTACGACAACATTTAAGGATACAATAAAAGCAGTAAAAGACGCTAATCCAAAACCCTAATTTTGTTGATGAAAACAAGAATTGAATCGTTAAGCAAACATTACGAATCAAAAATCTTAGAAGCCAACGAAAACATCAAACTTCTTTTAAATACCACAACCATTTTACCAGACCATACCGATATTAATAAGGAGCTGGATAAATGGATTGATATTAGAACTTCTAATTGGGGTAAGCTGCAACATCTTGTGACTTACTTACCGCCAAAACCTAAAACTGAAAATAAAGATGGCAAATAATTACAAATTTACAGGTGTTGCTTTAGCCGTTACCGATCAGACCGCTATCATAACGGCAGCTAGTGGTGAAAATATTATCATTAAATCTATCATCATTACCAATAATACCGCTAATACCCCTACGGTTACGCTGGATGTTACCGATACTTCAGCTAGTGCCACTTACCAAATTTTAAGAACCCATGCTTTAACCGCCAATACTTCAGAAGAATTAATAACCAAACCCCTAGTTTTGGAGGCAACTGACATTTTAAAAGCGACAATGAGTTCTACCGATTCAGTTCATATTGCCGTAAGCTATTTAGTAATAACTTAGTTGTTTTTAAATGAGTTTTGGTGTAATTTATGGAGCTAGTCAGAATACCCACAAAAGAACTTGATAAGGTATGGGGATTAATTGAAAAAGATATTAGAAAAGCCCTACTTTTTTCAGGTCAACTTTCAGATTCAGCGTTTGTTTTAAAGACGGCCAAGGAAGGCAAATTTCAGATTTGGATTCTTTGGGATAAAGTTCAAAAAACAAGTGTCGAAAAATATTTCGGTGTTGTTATTACTGAGATAGTAGAAAAACCGCTAGGAAAAGTCTGCCACATCTATATGATGACTGGCAGACAAAGACATAAGTGGCAATATTTAATTAAAGATATTGAAAAGTTTGCACAAGAAGAAAAATGTTCAGTTATGGAATTAATAGCAAGACCAGGATGGCAAAAAATTTTAAATCAATTCGGCTACAAACGAACCCATGTGGTTTTAGAAAAACAAATCAAACAGGAGATAAAAGATAAATGAGTTTTTTAGGAGGAGGATCAGGCGGAGGTGGAGGTCAAACACAGGTTGTTAATAGAGACCCTTGGAGTCCAGCTCAACCAGCATTACAACAAATCATTTCAGAAGCAGGTAAAGTTTATGGAGGTGGCGTAGGACAATACGTTGCTCCCACTACACAAACTTTAACTGGCCTATCCCAACAGGAAGCGGATGCGGCAGCAGCCAGATCACAACTTCAATCCACATTAGCTGGTGGTTATGTCAATCCTTATCTTAATCCCTTAATTCAACAAGCGGCAGGGGATGTTTATACCAATGTGGCTTCACAATTTTCTGGAGCTGGAAGAACACCAGGTTCACCAGTTTCTCAACAACAGGTGGCAACTCAAACCGCTTTAGCGGCTTTGCCTTACGCCTTTCAAAATGTAAATACTGAAAGAGCTAGACAATTACAAGTGGCTCAACAAGCTCCCACTTTATTACAAACAGGACAAGGATTAGAAGCTTTAACTAGACAAGCTCAAATGGCTCCCTTTCAAAATCTACAGGCGTATGGATCACTTATAAGTCCAATCGCTTCTGGATTCCCTTCTCAACAACAACAAGTCAATTATCAAACCAATCCTTTAACGACAGGTATGGGAGGAGCAATGTTAGGTTATGGTTTAGGTGGAGGAACTGGAGCTTTGCTTGGGGGTGTCGGAGGATTACTAGGAGGATTATTATTATAATGGAAAAAATTAAACAAGTATGGGCGTTAGCAAAAGCTCATCCTAAAATTGCTACTGCTGTAGTGGTCGTAGTGATTGCCATTTATTTTTTAGTAAATTAGAAATTTTAAAAAATGAAAAAGATAAGTAAATTATATTATGACTTGGAAGTTAGAGTCAAAGCTCATCCAATGAAATATTTGGTGGGCTTATTAATTTTAGTCATTATAGCAATAGCAATTTAAGGAGAACAATGCCACCACCACATGGAACAGCAGCAGAGGCAGCAGCATATTCAGGAGGAAATTCTGGTAGAGATACAGGATCAGATTATGGACAATTTGATAGAGCTGTTTCTCAAGCTGCAAACAATCCTCCAACATCACAACCTAGTGGTGGAGATGGTTCTTATGCAGACGAAGAAGCCAAGGCTTTATCGTATGCGGTAGATGTTCCTGTAGAAGTAGAAAAAAATACTTTTATAGATGACGTTATTGAAAATTATAAGAAAGCTGAAATACCTATCAAGGCAACAAATCTTCTTCTATCTGCCGATCCTTTGAGTATGGCTTATAATGCCTATCAATTAAACAAAGCCATAAATGAAAAACAGGCGGCTTATGATGCTTACATTGCTTCACTGCCAACAGGCGAAGATGCTCTAGGTGGAGGAGACTATGTGGAAGATGTGCAGGAATATTCTGAAAGGGTTTATGATACCGACTATTCGGCCTTAGATACAGAATCCCAGTCAGAATTAGATGACGCTTATGCCAGACAATATAATTTGGAATATTATAATCCCATTAGGGATTTAACTGGAACTCAGGAACAGGAATATTTAACAGGAACTTTAGAAGGTGAAACACAGGAATTAATTAATGATTTAGTGCCTTATGCCAGTGCAGTGATTGGAGGATCTGAATTGCCTCCATCGGCTTATGACTTGCATTTTTCAAACATAGCCGAAGCAGGGCAAACGATTATGGACAACTACAATACGGCAAAAGCAAAAACAAACAATTTTATAACAACACCTATGACAACAGCATCCTACGGAATTTTTGAAGATGCTAAATTAAGAGGATTAATATAATGGCTTGGGAATGGCTTGAAAAATATTTAAAAGGTAGCATGGTACAACCTGATGTACCAGATGTTATTGCTGGTGCAGCAACAGAACCTAGACAAGGATTGTTTGGTACTGGAGGAAATTGGGGTCAAGGAGGATTACTAACGACCTTCAATCAACCTAGCGATCCAGGCAAAGGAATGTTGGATTTATTTTCCAATCTTCCTGCGGTGACTGGCATGGAAATTATACAAAGTGGAGTGAAAGGAAAACCTATTGAACAAACCATATTACCTTCTTTTAAAAAAGGTTTAGTAACAACGTCAGCCGTTGAGAAAGTTAAAGCATCAAAACGAAAACAAAAATTTATTAAAGATTATAAAGATCAAGTTCCTGAAAAAGATATGGAATTATTTTTAGCCTTTCCTGAAAAATATGTTTCAGCAATACTTATGGAAAGAGTAAAAACTCCTACTTTAAGCAAAGAGGCTTGGGCTTTATATACTGAAGCTAAAAAGCATGGTTCAGGAGATGATTTTAAAGAATGGTTTAAAACATTACCTAAAGCAGATCAAGATTTATATAATAAACAAATTAGACCTGTTAGAAGTAGATTAGAAGCAATTTTATCAGCAGGTATAGATAAGAGAGACAAACTTAAAGAAATAAGAAACCCAACCGCTTCAGAATTAAAAACTCTAAAAGAAGCAAATCCTGGTAAATCTGACGAAGAATTAATTAAATGGTTTAGAGATAATTGGGAATCTATTAGTGCTAATTTATAGGAGGAGCTATGGTTGTAGTAAATCCTTTTGTTCCAGAAATTCAAAATCCCTTTAAAACAAAAGAAAAAGAAGAAGAAGAAAAGGTTGTTGATCCTTTTAAAGAATCTATTAAAGAAGTTACTATTTTTGGAAACACCTTTAATGTTGATACTGGCGAATATATCCCTGAAGCAAAAAAAATTACCATTGATAATCCTTTTAAAATTGAAAATCCATTTGAAGAAAAAGAAAAAGGAATTATAGATGTTTCTAATAATCCTTACGAAAATTATGACAAAAGATGGCTAAAAGATTTTTGGCAAATTTTTGGTGGAGCTGGTAGAGATGTTCTACAGTCCACTAGAGATTTAGGAAATTTATTATTACCTGGTGATCCACTAGGAAAAACCCCACTCCCTGAAGTTATGGAACCTGAATCAATGGCTGGTTCTTTAATTAGAGATGTGGCAGGATTTATGGTTCCTTATGCTGGATGGACTAAGGTGGGAAAGTTAGGAAAACTTCCTGAAGTTGGTAAAAAAGTAACTAAACTTTTGGGTGATAAAAAGGGTTGGTTATTCAAAACTTCGGTAAAGGGTGCAGCAGCAGAACCGTTTGCCTTTTCTCCCTTTCAAGAAAGAATATCTAATTTAATTGAACAATATCCTAATTTAAGAAATCCTGTTACTGAATTTTTAAAAGCTGATACAGAAGATTCAGAAGCTAAAGCCTATTCTAAAATGGCAATCGAAGGAGCTATTTTAGCTTTACCCCTTGATTGGTTATTTTATTCTTTAGGAAAAGTAAAACAATCAGGCACTAAAGAAATCAAGTATAAAATTACAGACAAAAAACTTTTTGCTAAAAAATTAAAAGAGCAAAATAAGATTTTAAAACAAGAAGGAGAGAATGTCGAAAATATTATTGGTAAAAAACCAAGATCATTAGATGGGGAGA
>Ga0208315_1001143_pt1 | contig 14630 bp, 12 predicted proteins | sample MalvireepMed_215_FD_184239 | JGI IMG/M metagenome (GOLD analysis project Ga0208315, IMG submission 184239) | Marine viral communities from the Global Malaspina Expedition - Malaspina viral metaG DeepMed_215 (SPAdes) (version 2) | ecosystem: Environmental > Aquatic > Marine > Oceanic | place... | reverse complement strand
CATTTATAAGCGCATTGACGTTCTGATACTGTCATTGGTTAGCTCCCATCCAGGCTTATTACGGCACCAGGGTGATAGTGCATTACGGCGTCGCTTATTCGCTTAGTGGGCAATCGTGTGCCGTATGGAAATCGTCGCTTGGCGTGATCTGCGAGTAGTTGTACATGCCGTACTTGACAGGTATTCGGTACTCGTCCGGTCGAGTTTTCCACGTTTGCGTCTTGCCATTACGTCGCCAGTTTTCAACACGTTCTGTTACTCCGCCCCTAGGGCCTACACGCCGGACGCATTCGCCATAGTGGAAAACGTCCGCTGTTATCGCTTCGCTTCGGGATATCATGTTTAGCTATTCCTTATTCCTGATCTGCTATTTGCGTGCAGTGTTTCCATACCACGCAAGCGGACTCGTCGTTGTGTTTAGCACTACGTCGCGACTCTTATTCCGGTCGCCATGCGCTGTATAAGCGCACCCGTGCGGCTATGTTTAGGCGTGTATCTATGCTTTCCGGTTGACGCGTTTCGTAGCTTCGTAGTTCGCGTGCGTGTCTAGGTGAAAACGGCTTTTTACCGGCGGTCGCACTATCGAGTCGCCGCGTCCACTCGCGTATCTCAGCACGTCAATCCTGCTCATCTCTCGACGTTTACCGCTACCGCTACCGCTACCACGCCTTCCGGTCTGTCCCATGGCTGTTCCCCCTTTCTATTAGCGTTTCGTCCCTGGCGTCGATCTGGTTGGCTTGCTTGACGGCCTTGCGCTGACTTGCAGCTACCGCCTTGCTCCCCCGCCCCAGTCCCTTCGTAGTTTCATCGGACTGTTAATCGACACGAGCTATTAGACCACATGGCGGAGCATGTGTCAATACCCCCAGCCCCCATATTTGCACCCGATTTGCCGTGCGTCCCTGTATACAGGCGTAAATTCAATTTCAAATTGGTCGGGTGCGGGTGGTGCGCGTAGCTAGCTCCAGCGCGTGGTGGCCTGGATCAAGCGCGTCACCTGGCACGCGCTTGCCGTAGGAACGCGCGTATGTGGCAGGCGCGATGGGGGCGCGTGGGTGCTCACACTCCACGCCAGGCCCGAGCAAAAGGGACGCGGCGCAAGCGCGCAAGCGTGCAAGCGTGCAAGCGCGTCAGCGTGTAAGCGCGTAATGTTGCAAGGGTGGCGCGCTGCTAGGGCGTGCTGCTCAGCGCGAGCTCAGCGCGGCAGATAGGAACGCGCGTCCCCTCTTGGGAGGGGGATGGCTTAGGATTTATGTATAGCATATATGGGTACCCGTGCCAGAAATTCAGTGAATAGTCGCGTTTCGGGCGGGCGTGCGTATGTGAGTGGGCATTGGTAATGTTGTAGCGCGTGTTGAAAACAACCTGGGAATAGAATACAGCCCTGTAACAAGCCGTGCAGACCCCGAAAACAGTTTCCTTTCCGCCTTTCCCAGCCCTATTGGGGAAGAGGGAATAGAAACGATTGGGGGCAGTGAAAGGTAGGGGCTAGTAAATACGGGACACAGCCAGCAGAACAGCGTTTACAGTGTAAACCGATGTAATTACATGTAAATTGCAGTGATTTCGTAGCGGGTATTTCGTAGCTAGCATTATCTTCCGGAGTCTTCTTTTAGCGTGTAGGTTCTGTATATCTTGAAGGGGGAAGTTACACCCAGGGGGTCCTAGAGGCCCCCAACAACGAGGTGGGTGTGACGACCCCTTCCTCTCGCGGGCGCGTAAGTCTTAAGAGTCTTATACGTTCTTAGTATCTTAATATCTTAGTATCTTAATATTTTAGTATTTTTCTTTCTTTTCTTTTTTTCCCCCCTTTTTTTTCTTTTCTTTCTTTCTCAGATACGATTATGGGTTATGGGCGTTGGAAAACGGGGCGCACTTAGGGAAAAACCGGGTACAGAAATTGACATTTGGGGGATTTTCGGGTACGTTGGGCGAATATTGGATAGCAAAAGTAGGTATTCCGTCTATATCTCGCGACAGGGGCTAGGCCAAATGAGCCATAAGTCCAAGGACATAGCTCGTGCCACGCTTTTAGAGCCTCGGGCGAGTTACGGGGAGATCGCGTCCAGGTTTGGGGTATCTCGTCAGCGTGTTGGGGCGATAGTTCGCAGGTTGAGTGTGGGCCGGGGAGTGTCTCGGAAGAGTAACAGGAGAATACAGGATGCCGGGTAGCAGTGCGGCGGAGACTAGGGCTCGTCAGGACGCTTTTATTTCAGCATATTCGTTAGTAGGGTCTTTCAGGAAATCTTGTGAAGGCATTGATATATCGAGAAACACGGTTAGGTCGTGGATACATACCGATCAGCAGGGATTCAAGGCAAGGTACAGGGAGGCGCAGGAAGAGTTCAGAGAGTTCTTGCAGGATATCGCAGTAGAAAGGGTCAAGGACCAGAAACCTAACGATAATCCCGTGCTGCTCATTACCCTGCTCAACGCCCACTGGCCCGAGAAGTATCGCAGGGACGCCTACCATGCAGATAACGCGGCCAAGGAGATAATGGGCGAGTGGAAGAAGTGGGTCAAAGACAGCAAAAAGGCCGAAAACAAGAAAGCAAGAGAGGACGAGAAGTCGATAGCGCATACGGAAAAGGAAGAGGCCATACAGGAAGCGCAGAAGATTCTGTCGAGGAAATTCGGTGACAACCCTCACCAGCCAGCGTGAAGGCCCGTCCCAGAGGGCCGTAACAGAATATATATTCTCTAAGCTGGACTTCCTGCCTACCACACTCCAGTCAGATATACTCAATTGCCGCAAGAGATTCGTACTCGTTGCGGGCGGAGAACAGGCCGGGAAGTCTATGGTCGCCTCCAAATACCTTATATCCAGGTTCCTGGAAACCGAAGAGCCAGGACTGTATTGGCTCGTGGCCGCTGACTACGAACGCACACGCGCAGAGTTCGATTACCTCGTGCAAGACTTCGCTACCCTTGGGATACTTGCGGAAGTTACCAAAAGAGTAGACCCAGGACGCATTATCCTTGCGGACGGGACCAAGATAGAGACGAAATCCGCAAAAGACCCTCGTACCCTGGCTATGAGAGCGCCCGACGGTATACTCGGCTGCGAAGCGTCCCAGCTAGACCTGGACTCCTTCTATCGACTCAGAGGAAGGGTCGCGCCCAAACGAGGATGGCTCTTCCTGTCAGGTACCTTCGAAGGCTCCCTCGGGTGGTACCCACAACTCTTCTCCTCCTGGCAGGTGCCCTCCGAGGACGAAAAATCCTTCTCCCTACCCGCCTTCTCTAATACCTACCTGTATCCCGAGGGAGCACAAGACCCCGAGATACTCCGACTGAAGGCAATGGCCTCCGATGACTTCTTCATGGAACGCATCGAAGGCATACCGTCCCCGCCCGCTGGACTCGTATTCGGAGAGTTTAGAGCCGATATACACGTAGACGAGGATGCCAAATGGGTGCCCGGAGAAGATGTCTACCTCTGGATGGACCCCGGATACGCCGGAGCCTACGCAGTGCTCGCCGTACAAGAGATAAACGGCCAGATATGCGCGTTCGATGAGGTCTATGAGCAAGGCCTTACTACCGACGCCATTATAGATATCGTTACTAATAAACCCTGGTGGAAAGATGTCCACTCCGGCACCATCGACATAGCAGGATACCAACACCAGGCTATGTCAGCGCCCGCAGAACTGTGGATGGATAGAACCGGCATATACCTAGATGCTCAGAAAATACGCATCAACGAAGGCACCGAAAGACTCAAAGGCTTCCTGAAACCCGACCCTATTACTAACGCCCCTAAAATGGTCTTCTCCCCAACGTGTAAAGGCGCACTGTCCGAGTTCGGGGCCGTACCCAGCCCCTTCGACGGACAGACACGGGCCTATCGATGGAAGACCGATAGAGAAGGCAATATAGTCGGGGATACCCCCGACGATAAGAATAACCACGCCATCAAAGCCGCTATCTATGGCATAGTCAGCCGGTTCGGGTACGGATACGTTAGCTCAAAAGAGTTCATTAAGGTCAAACGGTGGGTTGAATAACTTATGCCAAGACTGAAACCCGAAGATATCATCGAGAAGGTAGACGGCCACTACGAGGCCACACACACCCTGCGCGCTCGCATGGACGCCGATCACCAACTATATAAACTCGACCCATACGACGCAGGTGATGGCTATAAATCCTATACCTCAAACGAGCCGCAGACATATGCCGATAAAGTCATCGCGTGGATGACCGCCGCAGACCTCGTGATCCGAATACCCCCCAGCGGTAACCCCCGTAATACCCGTGAGATAAATAACGACAAGGAACGATTCATCATAGGAGCCCTACGCTCCGCTAACGAACGACTCTCCACACGCCTGGTACCCCCCATTAAGAACCAACTCGCATGGTATATCGCCATCAGAGGATGGTACGCAGGCAGAGCTATCCTCACCAAAGACGGGGAGGATAAGACCTGCATCGACGTTACGCCCTGGGACCCTATGCACACCTACTGGGGAGTAGGACCCGATGGCCTCGCATGGGCCTGCTATCGCGTTAAGAAGACCAAGGAAGAGATAGAGGCCCAATACGGCGTTCGACTCGGCGAGTCACAGCCCGATACGGACGGCATTAACGTCTATGACTACTATGACAAGGAGTACAACACAGTCGTAGTGCCGGGACGCTTTATCAAGAAACGCACCCCGCACGGCTCTGACGGGCATGTGCCCGTCTTCCTCGGCCCCGTTGGGTCTACGCCACTCATACAGTCGATGGAGTGGTCCTCCATAGACGATACCCTGGAAGACTATGGCGAATCCGTCTTCAAGGCCACCCGGAACATATACGAAAACCATAACTTTATGATGTCCGTCATGCTGGAGCTTACCGCCAGGTCGCGTAAGCAAGGACTGAAAGTCCACAGCAGAGACGGCACCAAAACCCTCGATGAAGACCCCTATAAGGAAGGTACCGAGATATCCCTGGGACAAGGCGAGGAGATACAACCCCTCGGCCTGCTGGAAATGGCCCAGGAGTCCGGGGCATTTATGGGCCTTGTGGCAGGCGAGATGCAACGGGGCTCCATACCACATACCGTCTATGGCGAACTACCGTTCCAACTGTCAGGGTTTGCCATCAATACCCTACGGCAAGGCGTCGAAAGCGTCCTGGTTCCGAGAATACAGGCGATGGAACGCGCCTACGTGCAGATATCCAACCTGCTCTGCGACCAGTACCAGACAGGAGCCTTCAAGGCCGTGGAACTGAGCGGGCAAGACAATAACAGGATGTACTTCTCCGAGGAGATCACCCCCGCCAAAATACGCAACGGCGGAGACCCAGAGATAAAGATCGTTACCCAACTGCCGTCAGACGATATGTCCCGCTATGGCATGGCACAGATCGCTCGCGAAGGCCCCACACCACTCCTGCCAGACCTGTGGATACGCGACAATATCCTCGGTATCCAAGACGCAGACCAGGTCGAGGACGCCGTCAAGGAACAAATAGCCGAACGCACCCTGCCCGAAGCAGGGATATGGTCCCTGTACCAGGCCGCCATGAAACAGGGCAGGGAAGACCTTGCACAGATGTACTTCGGCGAACTGGTAACAATGCTATTTGCCAAAGCGCGACAATTATCAGATACTCTGCAAAGTGGTGGGCCGGGTGCTCCACCCGGACCTCCCTCCCCGGAACCCGGCGGAGCACCAGCCGGGCTACCCGGCCCACCACCCATGCCGCCGCCAGGGGTCGCTCCCCCAGCAATGGCCGGGGTCCCGCCGCCCGCGCCTACCCCGCAGGCAGGACCCGTCGTCCCGCCAGGACAGCCCAGGCCGGGAGCGCAGTCGGACGAGGAACGCCTCCGAAGAATCGGGCTCGCAGGCCCGAGAGGATAAAACGAAGTGGCAACTACCTCCGAAGAACGCGATCTCCTCAACGCCTTTAACTCTATATCGCAGGACCTCCTGTCCGGTACCACGCCCGACTTCGTGCGTAACTATCTCAGGCCGCCGGGGAATACTGGGCCAATGAACGCCTCCCCCGCTCCCGTCGGGCCGCCGCCGAAGATGTCTACCGTCACGCAGGCACAGAGGGGGGGGATGTCCCCAGGCCAAGCCTTTGCCCTTGCTGAGGAAGGCGCCCGCGCAGGCGCAGAGACCGACGCACTGAAGTCCATAAGCAGAGAGCAGTTTACGCTCAAGAACAGGGTGAGAAAGGCAGCCGAAGCCCTAGTACGAGCGTTCCCCGAGGCTATCTTAGGCATTAGCCCGCTAGCCCCGCATAGCAACGCGGTGCAAAGGTACGCCGACGAGTTCGGGGTCAGCGCCGAGGAGCTAAATAGAGAACTCAAAGCACTCGAAGTTTTCTACCGTCAGGCAGGCACAGAACAAGCGTCCAAGAGAGCAGAAGCCCCGCTTATTACTCCCCCGAGTATGGCGCCGCCCGCTGAAGAACTCGGTTATGGGGTAGACCCGCGGGCCTCAGCCCTACCTACCCCGAGTATGGCGCCGCTAGTACCACCTCCAAGTTTCCAACAGTCCACCGCTGATTTCTTGCCAGAAGCTATACCACGCCTCGCGCCTGGACCTTGGGTGCAGCCAAAAGAAGGTGAGGGGTTCGAGCCACCGAGCGGGGAGCCGCGGTACACAGGATTCCCTATGAAACCCGGCGACATCCTTACGCCTAATCAGCTTGCTATGGTACAAGAGGTGAGAAGACCAATCATTGCGCCGGGGCTGCATCCAGGACTGCCCCTTACGCCTGAGGAGCTTGCCGAGGCTCTGGCTAAGAAAAGACCAACTATTATTGCTGCCGATGAGGAACTCGTAGAAGAAGCGCTACCTCCTGAAGTAGGACAAGCGCTACCTCCTGAAGTAGGACAAGCGCTACCTCCTGAAGTAGAACTCGGTTACGGGGCAGGCCCACAGGTCAGCGGCCAGACGTTCGCGGAAGATGCCGGAAAAGAAAAAGACGATCCGTTCAAGGACTTCGAGGACCCCTACGCCGCAGCGTTTGAGTCCGCAGCAATGGGCTGGCTGGGGGGAAAAGCCAACCGGCCTGCTTACATGGCCGCCGTCAAACGCGGGGAGTCCCACGCTTTTGGCAGCTATTGGTTACAAAAACTACTCCTCCCAGAGGGCAGGCGGGGTAGGTCAAATGTCTCATATTACGACTACCTGACCAAAGGCAGACATATTGACCCGAAAAAGACACAGCCTTTCTATGACTCCATTGTCAGGGCATCTGCTGTCGCACACGAGTCTACCAATATCAAGGACTGGGCTGAACGCTACAGGGAAAGCCACCTGGATGACGAACAAATTGAAATAATAGGCTCAATTGTACGCGACAACCCCGAGTTTGAGTTCGATATCGTGGCCGCCCAGGAAGGGATCACGGGACAGGGGTACTTTGGGGCTCAACGACTGAAAGCCCTCCGCTCAATGAAAAAATATTATGACAAGCGCCTAATAAGGGACCCGAATGCGCCCCGGATGGGGTTTGCGGCCTGGTGGGAGAGTCAAAAGAAAAAACCTAGAGGACAGATTGAAACCCCGCAAGACCCAGTAATGGCGGGGCCACGCCTCCCTGAGCATGGAAGCCTTGGCCTGGGCCAGGCAGTCGCCAGATAAGAAACGGAGCATGAGATATGGTAACTAACAACGAGGACCTCTTTGGAACTGACTACTTCGCTGGAGAAGAAGCCTACGACCCCTATGAGCAGTTCCAGCGTAGGATGTACTCGCAGATGCTGCCACGGACCGGGGCTGTCGGCACAGAGCCCTACCGGCGGCTAGAACGTGCCGCCGGGCGGGGGTTCGCTCCCGCCTTCGGAGAGTGGCTCCTCAGCCAGCCTGCCCAGAGAATGGATTACGGGATAAGCCCTCAAGGGACTACGATTCCACTGGGCGCCTACGATAGGGGGTCGGAATACGCCACAATACCGACGGGGATATCGGTGCAGGGCACCACTACTCCTACCTTCGGCCAGTGGTATGATGCGCGGACAAGACCTGATTATACGGCGACGGGCGACCCGACCACGGCGTTCCAGAACCTCGCAGCACTGTCAGCCACTTACGGGGGCTCAGGTGTTCTAACAGAGGCAGAGCAAGCCGCAAGGTTGGCAAGCCAGTATTTCCCGTACCTCAACCCCGCCACCAGAGAGGCTCGGGGGATAACGTCGTATATGCTCGGAGGCCCTACGAGAGGTTATCTCGGGAGGTTGCAGGAAGGGCGGGCGCAAAGGCTCTCTGATCTATTCGGCCGCCTCCGAATGCAGCAAGGTAGTGATGTCTATGGCAGGCCCGTAGAGTCGTACTTTGACTGGCTACAGAGTGTGCTTCCGGGTATGCCGGGAAGTGCTGCACAGGCAGCCGCAGCAAGCCCCGCAGAGGCAGCCGCAGAGGCAGTCGCAGCAGGGACCTCTGGCCGGGACGAGGCTCTTGGTACGTACGACGTCTCGGGAGGGGAAGGTCCGGGCCTGGGCATCTTGGGGCGACTACCCGTTGAGGATCAGAACCGGTTCCGGGCCAACCAGCGCATATGGGAGACCAATCCAGGGTCGCAGGGCGTATGGTACCAGGCTTTCCAGGAGGGCGAAGACCTGGGAACCATTATCGAGGGGCTTAGGGACATAGGCGTGTCTGATCCAGCGGCAATGATCCGTCATTGGGGCTCGCTATAGAATTCCTTCCCCTAATGACTGGGTACGGCAAGCAGCTAACAGGGAGAATATAGATGGCTGATTATTTCTCAGACTGGCTTGAAGACCTCCCGTCGGCGGCCTACTACAGCGCCGCGCCGTTCCAGCAGGGTGCCGGGACGATGTTTGGCACTGCGCCAGCCGCGCAGCGGTACTTTGAGGGACAGTTCGGCAACGTGCAGCGTCAGTATATGGGGGACATAGGCCGCCAGCTTAGGCAGGGCGAGAGCCCCTCCCTGACGTTCACCCAGTTCCTAAAGGACTACCCGTGGACCCAGAGGTATACAGGCGCAGGCCGTCCCGGTGCTGGCGTCTCGCAGTTTGCGCCACCCATTAGACGGATGTACTAATGCCCAACGGTGGCGAGGACAAGCACGTAAGGCTACGGGCTGCGTGGGCTGCGATGAGGCGCCGCTATCCCCTGGCGCTAGAGCAGTTCGGTCCCGAGCCGTGGGACAAGAAGACGGGGATAATCACGCAAGAGGCAGCGGATGCCTATAGGGGCGCAAAGCGAGCCGCCTCCGCACCCACGCCCGCTGCGGCACCCACGCCCGCTGCGGCACCCACGCCTGTTCCCGCACCACCACCACCTCCTCCTGTACCTGCGGGCGGACCTGCACCGAGCCCTAGCTTACTAGGGAGGGCTGCCGGTGCTCTTTTTGCTCCGCTCGAAGCCTTCCACCAAAGAGCGATGATCCCAGCCGTGAGTGCTGGTACTAAATTTTTACCCGTAAAGTGGGAAGAAGGTAGGCCCCAGCTAACCTTCGATGCTTTTAGAAGGGCAGGCGGTGGAGTTGACCCTGGGGCTATCAGAGATTTTCTGACAAGAGTAAGCCCCGCCTCTTTAGTCAGGCCCGTAATAAAGGAAGCCTTTAATCTTCCAGCAGAAAGCCAGGGAACCGTAAGAGCTCAGCGTATCGAGGAGGAAGCACAACGGAGGACAGCAGATACAGGCCAGCCTGTGGGTGCACGAGAACGCAGGCAAATAGGAGAAGAACTATACAAGCTGCCCCCATATGTTAGGGGATTGACCGAAGAACTTCCTTATCTTGCCATGCCTCCTATGAGGGGTATTAGGGCGGGTATGCAAGGAACTAGAGCCGGATTGCAGGCATCTCAAAGACTTGGGAGGGCTACTCCCGCTGCGACTCGTACTATACGTGCGGGCGAAATGGCCCTAAAGCCTGTTGAGATGCTTGAAGAATTACCCCGTGCTGTGATTGGCGCAACAGCTAGAGGAGCGGGAAGGTTAGGCGGCAGGCTCACAGGCCGAGAAGTGCCCGTCACCCCCGCCGCCGCACGCGCTGCTGAGGTTCCCACCGGCCCCGCTGCTGCACGGGCAGAACTAGACGACCTTATATCGCGTATACCCGAAAACCCTGCTTTGCGTACACGATCTACACGGAGCAAGGCTCACGCGAAAGTTACCGAGAAGGTTGAGGGCTTCCTTGCCGGTGGCGCAGGGCCTACTGCGAGAGATTTAGGATATATCAGTAGGAGCACGGGACTTCTTGCAAGGGGCGCAGACAAGCCCACGAGAGAGGCCGCGAACAAGCGGATGGACGACCTGATAAGAAGGGCTAGCGCAGAGTCTGAGCGCATAGAGGGAGCCCCCTTTACCAGCGGATATATGGATCGCGTACTCGAAGGACACGAGACAGATAATTTCATTAGAAGGGCGGGAGAGAAACTCGCGGGGTTGCCTGGTCTTAAAGCGGTTATAAGTACGGTGGGTACCCCTGCTGCCATTGTACGTATGCCGGGGATGAAGGCGCTAAGGGAAGGATACGGATATCGGCTTTTACAGGAATTACAGGAGTCGCGTTTAAATGCCAAGATGATTGATTTTGATGATGCCCCCTTTAATGTTGACAGCGAGGGAATGATGTTGGCGGGCAAGAAGAGAGTACCGTTTGGTGACCTCGCTGAGAACCCCAGTTCATATCTTGAGAAGGGACTAATAACCCCCGAGCAGCACAGGTGGATAATTGACGCGCACGGATATATAGATGAACTCGCAAGGAATTACCAGCTTGTCTCGGGGAAGAGGCTGGTAGTCAAGCTGGAACGAGAGCACTACTGGCCGAGATTCACGGCGGAGAAAGACGGCAGTGTAGGGGTCACAGGCAAGATTTTCGGTAAGGGGGATTCTGCAAAGCGCAGGCTCATGGACTCGGTGAAAGACGGTATGGACGAGGGTGTTGAGTATGAAGCCAACCCACTGAGAATGTTAAATCTCTATGCTACCGGCGTCAACAAGATGACGCGAGATGCGATATTTGAAAAGAGGTTGATAAGCAAGGGGATTGCGAAACGTAAAGGAGCACGCATCAAGGGGCAAGAGCGTGAGGCCCTGGTAACTCCCGACTGGCAGGCGCGTAGAGGCTGGGGCGAGCTTCAGTTTGACAAGGAGGCTGCTCGACAGTTATCTGGGCCTATGGGAGTACGGCGGGGGGGGAAAGGCTGGCGGGAGGGAACCTTCCTGAGTCGTGCAGAGATGGTGGCGGCAGTCCCGAAGCTGATAATTACGGGCCTTTTAGATACTGGTCATTTTATGATACAGGGAGTGTCGCTTTTAGCAAGGAGCCCAACGGAGTGGGCACGAGCGGTGCAGGTAGGTCTCAAGACTATACATGACCCGAAGTATTTTCAGAGATTTTTAAGGGATAATTATATAGATAAGGTGCGTGATGCCGGTGCCCACGGCGTCAATGTAGATGCTCTATCCGAGTTTTACCATGCGGCGCCGGTGCTTGGGCGTATTCCAGTTGTTAAGACTATTGCGCGTCGGGCTCAAGCAGGATTCCAGTCGTATTTGGGCGTGGGCCGTGTGGCGATGTACGACTCGATGGCTACTGTTGCACGTCGCAATATGCGAGGGATTAATCGTGCCACGGGGGCGAGATATACGGCCCGAGAAGTAGAGCAGGAGCTTTTACAGATCGGGAGGATAGCAGATACGCTGTTGGGAGGCACCTCGACGAAGGGCCTCGGTATGTCCGCTACCCAGCGACAGATCGAGAGTGCCTTCATCTTCTTTGCCCCTCGGTATACCCGCTCGGTTTTTGGGACTATAGGACACGCGATGGGGAGCGGTATTGGGCCACAGGAAACCCGAAAAATCCTTGGGAGTATGGTGTTTGGCGGTGCTGAGGTTGTGGCTGGCTTAATCGGGCTCCAGGGGATATCGCAGGGCAAGTCCCCCAAAGAGATTCGGGCGGATATTATTTCAGCGCTCAACCCTTCTTCGGGCAGGAAGTTTATGTCTATAAAGGTAGGCGATCAATACTACGGCATTGGCGGTGGGTATCGTGCCATGCTGCGCTTCATTGGCGACACTGTCAGTCTAGATAGCTGGCAGAACATGGGGCCTGATCTGAACGACAAGTTGCTTCGCAATCCCCTGACCATGTATGCACGCAGCAAGCTCCCTGTGACTGGCGGCCTTCTTTCAGACGTAATAGATAAGCAGGAGTTTCTCGGGGCTGAGTTTACGCTTGAAGCATTCACGGAAGACCCTGCGCGGTTTGCCGAGGCCCTGATGGAGAGGACGACCCCGTTCCCGATACAGGCGTTTATAGAGGCTCGCGCTTCTGGCCTTCCTACTATGATAGGCGCGGCTGCTACGGAGTTTGTGGGAGGCCGCGCCGTACCTGCTCCGCTGAGCGAACAAAAGGCAGAGGTAGGGTTAGAGCTTGTACAGGCAGCACTGCCCGAGGGCGTAGGGGAAACATACAAAGAGATCGCAGATAGCGAGGGTTTTACGTTCCCTACTACAGGCCCGCTGGCGATATCCCCGTCTGAACTTGCTCAATCTCCTCGGGAATACTGGCAATTCAGTAGGGGCATGAGAAATAAGGCGGAGGCTAATCCCCGGTTTGCCGACCTGTCCCGTAGGGCGAGAGAGGCTACGAAACAGTATAATCCTCGCCTTGCCGAGTATCAGGAAGACCAGGATATGGAATGGGAGGCAACGCTCGGAGAGAATGGCAAACTGGCGAAACTTTTTGAACTGTCCCAAACGCACGACCCTGGGCGTCCTATGAGGTTGTATAGGAAGAGGGCGAAGGTGATTCTCCGCGATTTCTACAGGGACAGGCAAGAAGCTGCAGAAAGCGCTAAGAGGAGAGGACTGTTTAGAGGGTGGGACCCTGACGGGCCGTTCAAAAAGGCTGAGGACATATACGTGCGGTTGCTCTTTGTAGATGACGAGGAGTTGGTGAAGGCGCTCTTCCCGCCCACACCTGATATGCCGTATATGCCTCTTGAGGATGAAGTCACAGGGGACTTTAACTGGGACGAGTATGAACGCAGGGTGAATTTCCTCAAGGACACCTACGGCGACAAATTCGTTTTAGATATGAAAGAGAGTTCAAGGGCCAATCTGCCAGAGTTTGAACGCGAGCGCAGGGAAGCGTCAGAGATTATAGCTGAAACCGGCTACTGGGACGTAGACAAAACCCTTGCCAACCAGATCGGAGTTGGAGTCAGTGCTGACCTGAAAGAGTATAGGCGCCTGGAGAGAAAGAGTGCCCCGAAGGCCAAGGCTTTCCTCGATGAGCACGATGTGCTTCGCAAGGAGGTTATCAACAAGGTTAGCGACGCCAGGAAGGTACTGCGCTTAAAGGTCGAGGGGCTCGACGCCCTACTCCTCAAGTACGGCTATATTTCCAAGCCCGTAGAAGAGACTCTTAGCCTGCTTGAACGGTGGGGCTAGGGCGGTTAACACTATGGGATCGACTTCATTTGTTGACAGATACCATATATTGTATGTAGTCTTTGAGGTATCAGGGAGGGAAATAGGCTTATGGTGACAGAAAACGTAGACCAGTTGTCTTTCGAGACTACGGACAGCCCCGTGGATACAGGGGTTGTGGAGGCGGACACGTCTCCGCAGGAGGCCGTAGAGGCCCCACAGGCGGAGGCAGAGGGCCTGGTAGACACCGCGCAGGCACCGCCCGTGCAGGCACCGCCCGCGCAGGCACCGCCCGAACCGGCAGGGATAGTCCCGCCAGCGTCGAGCGCACCTCCTCCGCAGTATACGCCCGAACAGATAGCCCAGATGCAAGCGGCATCTAACCAGTACGCGCAGGTCCAACAGAGGGCTGCGCTACAGGGGCAGGTAGATAATTACAAGCAGCAGTTAGAGAATGCAGGCTATCTGCCCGAGCACGCAGAGCAGTCCGCGGCCACTTATATGCAGGGCTTGCAGCAACACGCGACAGTGGTGCAGCAGGCTGAGGAGTGGGGGCGGGAGGTGGAGGGCCGGGTGGTATACGCAGAGCAGTTCGCAAAGAAGTACAACCTCGGTATAGATGACCTTGAAACATTGAGGCGCTACGGGGACGCCGCGTCTGTGGAGAACGCGGCCAAGAAGATAGCTGCCGACAGGGAGCGTGACTCGGAGTTAGCAAGGTTTAGGCAGGCGCAAGTGCCTGCACAGAGTTTCGATAACAGTCAGGGCAATCCGCAAGTGGCTGCCGACGAGGGGGGCTGGCTGGACAGGTATAATTCGGGCGATAGGTCGCCGAGCGCACAATCGGCGGCAAGGAAAGCGGCAGGTCTAGCGTAAACAGCCAGGAGGAATAAGGATGGCCCAGGCAGCGACGACAGGTAATCTTGAAAACGCGCAGAAGATAATTATTGCGGCGAGTAGGTATACGGAGGAGCATAACGCTCCGGCTCTAGCCTTGATAGAGCAGTTCAGCCTCCCGAAGGGATCGAAGCAGGTCACCGTTCCCAAGGTGGGGCAGATGACCATGTCTGACCTCGTAGACGGCCAGGACATAGTTGACGAGGAAGATATCGGCATGACCACGGTAGACCTGACGGCAGCAGAGGTCGGGGCCAAGGTGATCCTGACCGACAAGCTGGTACGGCAGGCCGCCGACAACGTCTTCTCCATGATAGGCAGGCAGCTTGGTGACGGCATGGCGAGGAAGAAGGACACGGACGTTAT
>Ga0208315_1001137_pt1 | contig 14677 bp, 12 predicted proteins | sample MalvireepMed_215_FD_184239 | JGI IMG/M metagenome (GOLD analysis project Ga0208315, IMG submission 184239) | Marine viral communities from the Global Malaspina Expedition - Malaspina viral metaG DeepMed_215 (SPAdes) (version 2) | ecosystem: Environmental > Aquatic > Marine > Oceanic | place... | reverse complement strand
GGGTCGGGGTAGGGCCATGGGTGCGGGGCCAGTGGGGCGGGGTAGACGGCGAGCGTTTGGTCCTCGAACTTGAGGTCCAGATCGGGTTGCAAATCACGGGCGTTCACCGGCTGGGCAGGCGTGTCGAACTGGCCCGAGGGTTTGCGCTCGATGTCCCACCACCATTTTTTGACCGGGTTCAGACGGCCCTTGCCGACCTTGTCATCCAGCTTGGCCAGCAGCGGTGCGGCGGCGGGGATGTTAGAGGCGGCCCAGCGGAAGGGGGCCTCGGCGAAGAGCCCTTCAAGGTTCCACGGGCAGGTCTTCATGCAGCGCCCGCACATCGCGCCGCCTTGGTTGGTGATCCGGTAGGTGGCGCATTTCTGGCTGTCGGATTTCCAGATTTCATAGCCGTTGAACATGCGTTTCGGCCCGGCGGTGATCGCCCCCGAGGGGCATTCGCGGGCGCATTTGTTGCAGGCTTCGCAGAATTTTTGCAGGCCGAAGTCGATGGGTTTGTCGTGGTCAACGGGCAGGGTGGTCGTGACCACGCCGGATTTCAGGCGCGGGCCGAGGAAGGGGTTCAGGATGACTTCACCAATCCGCGACACTTCGCCCAATCCCGCCAGCAACAGCAGCGGCGGTTGCAGCACATCGCCGTCCATCACTGTATGCGCCTTAGCCGCGTGGCCCAAGTTGCGCAGGTGCTGGGCCATCACGCCGCCAAGCATCGAAAACCGCAGATAGGCCCGCATGGATTGCGACACGGCGATCCAGTCGTCGCCAGAGGAACCTTCCATCGTGTCGAAGCCTTGGTCGATGATGAGGCTCAGCGCTTGGTCATGCGGCGGGGTGATCGGGGTGCCGGTGGCGTCGTGGCTGTACCATGTCCAATCGGGGCAGGCAGAGAGGCCCGCAGCATCGGCCCCCAAAAAATAGCTTGCCGCCTTGAGGTTGGCGGCATTGCGGGCGGTGTCTGTCATCGCAGGGGCGGCATCGTTCACCGGCCCGTCTTGCAGCAGGATCAGCGCGCCCAGCAGGCGGCGCTGCGCGGCAGAAGGGGCGGATTTCACCACATGGTGCCCGCCTTTCATGGCGTTCTGCACCTTCGGCCCCATGTCGCCGAACTGTCCGCGTGCGAAGAGATCGCCGCGTTTTGGCACGCGCGGGACGTTGGGCGCGTCGATGTAGGTGGTCGGTTCGTCCACCCGTTTAAGCGTCTCGAAAGGGTGCGGGCCTTCGGCATAATCGCGCCGTGCATAAGGATCGACATCGCGGGCGCTGACGCCGCCGTGGGTGCCAAGCTGCCAGTGCGGGCCTTTCAGCACCGACCACGGTTGTTCGGAGAGCGGGGCGAGCGGCATATCGGGCGCAAGCTCCATGTCGGTCGTCACCACCGCCAACCCGAAGCGCGGACCGATCCACGGGGCTTGCAGAATGTCGTCTTCCCAAACCGCCAGCCCCGCCGCCACGGCCAATTGGCCGAGATTCACATCGGCGGTGGTGCCTGAATGCACCTTGGCCGCGAACCCCAATTGGCGGATGTATTCGGCCAGCACGGTGGCGTTTTCGGTGCCGCGCAGGCAGGCGCGTTCGGCTTGGGCGTCCATGATCCAATCGCTGCCCGGCTCATCTTCACGCGGGTCGCGGGGGTGGGCGGTGAGGACCACCAGCGCGTGGCTGTGAGCGTCGATCGAGGTTTCGGGCGCATCCACAGCATCGCGTAGGTTCGCCATGATGACATCCACCCCAGCGGCGAGCGTCTTGGTCTGGCGGTTGCGCAGGTCATCAGCCAATTGCGCGGTGCCTTCGCTCCGGCGCGGCGTGGGCAGCCGCGCAGCTTGGGGCAGGGCGCAGACGCCCATCATCGAGGCATCGTTGTAATAGCCGAACGATTTGAGGTGATTGGCACGCTCGGCCAAACTGTCGGGGATCACCGCGCCTGCCGTATTGACCGGCCCATCGCGCAGCACGTCCATCATCGCTTGGAAGGGCGCCATGGCGTTGCAGATGCTCTGCGGCGCCTCGGGCCGCTCAAACCGCAACACCGGCATGGGCGTGTCCGGCAGTTGGTCATGCGGGGCATGCAACCGGCGCAGCCGCTCCAACGGGAAGGGGCCGAGGTGCATGGGGCGGGTCTTGGATGAAAAGAGCTTCATGGCAAATCGATGCCATGCTTTGAAATGAGATGCCAGTCCTGGTTGTGGCTGCTGCGGGCGCTCTCGCTTGACTTTCGGTCTGGCCGCCGACCATGCTGCGGCAAAATTGGAGGAGTGAGATTATGACCCTGTTCAACCGCCGTCAGGCCATCGCAACTTTGGGCGCCGCAACCGCCGTGGGGCTGGCGGCACCGGCACTGGCGCAGAACCGCAAGATCACCGTGGGCGCGCTGCGTTTCACCAGCCACGCGGGCAGTTTTGTCGGCTTTGAGCGGGACTATTTCAAAGAGGCCGGGCTGGACGTTGAACTGCGCTTTTTCGAGGCCGCGCAGCCGATGGCCGTGGCGATTGCCAGCGGCGATGTGGACTATGCGATCACCGCGATCTCGGGCGGCTTGGTGTCCTTGGCGCAAAAGGGCGCGGTCAAGGTGATCGGCGGCGGCCTGCAAGAAGAGCCGGGCATCGACGGGCAGAAGTTCCTCGTTTCTGATGCGGCCTATCAGGCGGGCATCACCGAACCCAGCATGCTGGATGGCAAAAGCTTTGGCATGACGCAGGCGGGATCGTCCTTCCACTACATGGGCGCCAAAATGGCCGAGGCCGAGGGGATCAGCCTCAAGTTCAAGCCGCTGCAAAAGGTCGGCGCGGTGATCGGTGCGCTGAAGTCGGGCCAGATCGATGCGTGGTCGATCGTGCCGCATATCGCCAAGCCGCTGGCCGGGTCGGGTGCCGCTCATATCATCGGCGATGTGGCGACCTATCTGCCGGATTATCAGGTGACGACCGTTTTCACCTCGACCAAGAACGCCAGTGACGAACAGGAAATGACTAAGAATTTCCTTGCGGGCTATTCCAAAGGTGTCGCCGATTATAACGCCGCGATGATCGCCAAGGAAGGCGGCGATGCGGGCGTGGATGAGATGGTCGATCTGATCCATAAATATGTCTACACCGACCGCCCGCGCGACAAGGCTGCGCCGTCGATCATCAACGGCACCATGCGCTTGAACGAAGGTGCCAAGCTGAACGTGGCTTCGGTGCGTGACCAGTTGGAGTGGTTTCAGTCCGAAGGGCTGGTCGATGCCGACATCACGTTGGAGACGCTGATCGACACCTCTTATGTCGAGACGATGGGCAGCTAAGCGCGTTGCTTGCGTGATATGATTGCTTTAAAAGGCGCGTCCCCCACGGGCGCGCCTTTACCTTTTGCTCTCGCAGGTTGGGATTTCCGGCAGGCATCACTGGCAATGCAGCCGCGCCAAGATACCTTTGGTGCTGATGCGGGGCCAAGCCCCTGACCATAAAACGGGAATGTGCAGTGAGCGACGGCAGTTTTTTCGCCCTGAACGGCTATCATTTCGCCTTGGGGGCCGTCGGCGCCGTGGTGATCCTTGCCCATTGGCTGCCCCGCTTTTTCAGTCGGCGAGAGCCTGCCGCCTCGGGTCTGCTGATCCTTTTGGGGATGGGGGTTTTCGCCCTTGTTCCCGGCATGCCGAGTTTCCCCGACCCGCGCGCCACCCCCTTTCCATGGGAAATCGTGTCGGAGCTTTGCGTGATCGTCGCGCTCTTCGCGACGGGGCTGCGGATCGACAAGCTTTCGGACTGGTCCCGCTGGGGGCCAACGGCGCGGTTGTTGGCGCTGACCATGCCGCTGACGATCTTGTCGGTCGCCGTAATGGGCTGGGCCTTTGCTGGGATGACCGCTGCCGGGGCGATTTTGCTGGGCGCGGTGATGGCACCCACCGATCCGGTTTTGGCCGCTGACGTGCAGGTTGGCCCGCCGCAGGAAGGGGGCGAGCATCCAGTGCGCTTTGCCCTGACCACAGAGGCGGCGCTGAATGATGGTTTGGCCTTTCCCTTCGTCTACCTTGGGATTCTGGTCGCGGCCGAAGGCTTGGCCCCGGCGGCTTGGGGTGTGGAGTGGCTGGCGCGCGATGTCTTTTGGCGCATCGCTGTGGGCACCGCCATGGGCGCGGCGGGTGGTTGGGCCTTGGGGCAGGTCTTGTTCGTAGTCCCGCGCAAGGCGGTTCTGGCCGAGACATCGTCGGGCGTGGTGGCCTTGGCGGGGGTGCTCTTGTGCTATGGCACGACGGAATTGGTCGAGGGCTATGGTTTTATCGCCGTGGCGGTGGCCGGTCTGGCGATCCGGCGGGTTGAGGCAGACCACGAATTCCACCGTCGTTTGCATGATTTCACCGCCGCCGTTGAGCACGCGCTGACGGCGCTGTTGCTGGTGGCGATTGGGGCGGTGCTGCCCGCCTTGCTGAGCGATCTGACCCTGTCGGGCGCGGTGATCGTGCTGGCGCTGATCTTTGTCGTGCGCCCCTTGGCGGGGTGGCTGTCGCTTTTGGGAACGTCGCTCGAGACGCGCCCTCGCTGGGTTGTGGCGCTTTATGGCATCCGGGGGATCGGGTCGATCTACTACCTTGCCTATGCGGCGGGGAAGGTCGAGTTTCTGGACGAAGAGCCGCTTTGGGCGATGGTGGGTTTTGCGATCCTCGTGTCGACCTTGGTGCATGGTTTTACCGCCGGGATCGCGGTGGATGGGCTGAGCAGTAAAGAGGGTGAGCAGCCTTAAGCGCGCCACCGGCGCAGGGCGGTTGCGCCGGGACGCGGATCGCGCATTGCGCGCACAGCGTTTTTGCCGGAAAAGGGCGGCATGGACCTCAAGCTTTCCTCCGTCAGCCATTATTATGGCGATACCCAAGTGCTGCGTGACATCACGCTCGATATTCCGTCTGGCCAGATCGTTTGCATCGTCGGCCCCTCCGGCTGTGGCAAATCCACCCTGCTGCGCATGCTCGGCGGGTTGGAGCGGCCCAGCGAAGGCCGTGTGCTGCAAATGGGCGATGCGCCTGAGGGCTGTCTGAACCCGCTCACCTATATTTTCCAAGATTTCGCTCTGCTGCCGTGGCGCACGGTGCGGGGCAATGTGGCGCTGGTGCTTGAGGATCACGGGCTGGGCAAGGCGCAGCGCGAGGCGATCATCGCCGATGTGCTGGCGCGGACCAAGCTGACCGATTTTGCAGATGCGCTGCCCAAACAGCTTTCTGGCGGGATGAAGCAGCGCGTGGCGATTGCCCGTGCGCTGGCGGTGAACCCGGCGGTGATGCTGATGGACGAGCCGCTGAGCGCGCTCGACAGCCAGACCCGCGAATTGTTGATGGACGACCTCGTGGCACTCTGGACGCGGCAGCCTTTCACGGCGGTCTATGTGACCCACAACCTCGCCGAAGCGGTGCGGTTGGGGCATAAGATCGTCGTGCTCTCGCGCCGTCCGGGGGAACTGCGCGAAGTGGTGAACCTAGACATGCCGCTGGCCGAGCGGCGTCACGGCGATCCGGTGCTGGAGGCCCAACAACAGCACCTATGGGGGCTGATGCGTGATGAGGCCGCGGCGGCGGATGCGGAGTTGATCGATGGCTGAAATGACGAATGCAAATGCCCGCGAGGTCACCTTTCGAGGCGGTGGTTTCCAGCCCGGCACGCGGCGGGGCGTGGGGCTTGCGGTTTTCGTGGTGCTGATCCTTTTGGCGGAATGGGGCACGCGCAGCGGCTTTATCTCGGCCCTGACGTTGCCTCGGCCCAGCGATGTGCTACTGACATTTCAAGAGCTTTATCAGTCGGGAATGTTGTTCAAACATCTCGTGCCCTCGCTGACCCGTCTGGCGGTGGGTGCGCTGATCGGCGCGTCGGTCGGGATCGGGATTGGCGTGTTGATCGGGCTGTTTTCTTTGGCCCGCGCGGGTCTGGTGCCGCTGGTGGCGGCGATTTTCCCCATTCCCAAGATCGCGCTGTTGCCGCTGTTCGTGATTTGGTTCGGCATTGATGAGGCGAGTAAATACGCGCTCATCGCCTTTGGCACCTTCACGCCCACGGTGGTCGCCACCTATGCGGCGGTCGACAATGTGGACCGGGTGTTGATCCGCATGGGGCAGAGTTTCGGCCTTGGTTGGTGGTCGATTGTCTCGAAAATCGTGGTGCCCGGCGCGATGCCGGGGATCCTCTCGGGGCTGCGGATTTCGCTGACCATCGCGATTATTTTGTTGGTGGCTGCCGAGATGCTGGGCGCGGAATATGGGATTGGGGCGTATATTTTGCAGGCGGGAAGTCTTTATGACCTTGAGCGTCTGTTTGCGGGTGTGGTGATCCTGTCGCTGCTGGGCGTGGCGGTGTCCTCGGTGGTGGCGTTCGTGGAACGGCGCGTGCTGAACTGGCGGGTGTGAGGGCCAGCGCCTGACCGCGGGTTGGCGATCTGACGTAAATTGGTGCCACTTTATTTCTCGGCTTTGATGTGCGGTCCGCGAGGGCACACCCAGCCTCACCAAATCGCCTACCCGGTCGCACCAAAGGTGCACCCATATAGGCTGGCACGCCTCCGGCGTGACGGGCGGGCAGGCGATGGCCCGGCGCCTACGGCTTGTCCCGGGCCCGGGTGGTAGTCAAAACGTTGAGAGCCCGGCGCCTGCGGCTTGATTCCGGGACCGGGGTGGCAACATCCATCCATTTGCGTATCAATAGCGCCAACCGCCCTCACCAACGGACCCCTCCCATGACCGAACACACCACCACCCACGCCGCCGACGAAGACGCCCGCAACCGCGACATCAAAATTTACGTCAACGGCGACATCGTCCACCGCGATGAAGCCAAGGTCTCGGTCTATGACGCGGGTTTCATGCTGGGCGACGGCATCTGGGAAGGCATGCGCCTCTATAACGGCACTTGGGCGTTCTTCGACGAGCATATGGACCGCTTCTTCAACTCCTGCAAAGCGATCTCGCTCGATGTGGGCATGGACAAAGACGGCATCGCCGAAGCGCTGCGCCGCACGGCAGAGACGAACGACATGCACAGCGACGTGCACTGCCGCCTGATGCTCACGCGGGGGATCAAGGATAAACCGTTTCAGCACCCCTCGCTTAGCACCACCGGCCCGACGCTGGTGATCATCATGGAGCATTCCAAACCCGTGGATCGCCTGCAGTCTGCGGGCATTCGTCTGGCGAGCGTCCCGCAGGTGCGCGGGCTGCCACATAGCCAAGATCCCAAGCTTAACAGTCATTCCAAGCTGAACTGCATCATCGCCTGCCTTCAGGCCGAGGAAGCGGGCGCGGATGAGGCGCTGATGCTCGACCCGCATGGCTTCGTGAACACCACCAACGCCTGCAACTTCTTCATCGTGCGGCGGGGGGAGGTTTGGACCTCGACCGGGGACTACTGCATGAACGGGGTGACGCGGCAAAAGGTGATCGACCTGTGCCATGAAAACGGCATCCCGATGCGGGAGAAGAACTTCTCGCTCTACGAGGCTTATGGCGCGGATGAGGCCTTTCTCACTGGCACCTTTGGTGCGCAGACTCCGGTGGCAGAGATTGACGGCAAGGCCATCGGCAGCGGAGAACGGCCCGTCACCAAACGCATTCAGGCGCTTTATAAAGAACTGATCAAACAGCACACGGCCTGAGGGCCGCGAGGGTGCCCGCCCCCGCGAAGGGGCGGGCGGCATTTCAGGACACCATGCGTTTCAGCGCTGGAATACGGCGCAGCAACAACCAATCCAGCAGTCCGACGACCAGCAGGGTGATCCCCGCCATCGGAAAGGCCAGCGCCACGGCCAGACCGACCACAACCGCGCCTTTCCACAGCGTCATGTTGCGCGGCGCAGGTGGGGCCGAAAGCCAGCCCGCGGGATTTGCCGGGCGGCGTTTCCACCACATCACCACGCCAGAGACGCAAAGAAAGATCACCGACAGGCAAAAGAGCGTATTGGCCAGAACGCTCGGCCAGCCCAAGGTGCCCATATGCAGCGCGATGCCCACGGCCATGGCCTTGCCCGCCAGCGAATAATCCGTGTAGCGCACATCGGCGAGGATGTTTCCCGTGTGCCGGTCGATATGCACCGTGCGGTCGCTGGTGGGGTCGGTCGCATCGGTGTTCATCGTATCCCGGCTTAGGGTCCAGACACCCTCTTCGCCCTGCGGCAGGTTCATCTGATAGCGCGCATCAAAGCCGATCTGCCGTGCCAGCGCATCGATCGTGTCAAGCGTGGCAGGTGTGCCTTCGGCTAGTCCTGCGACACCGGCATCACTGCCAGAGGCGGGCATTGGTGTCTGCTCCAACGCCCAAGGCACTTCTTTCGGGCCGTGGTTCATCTTGGCGTGGATGTCATCCGACAGTGGCGCATCCCATTTCTCAGCCGGGAATTGGCTCCATGCCTGCACCATTTTCTCCCCCCAGACTCCGGCCCATGACAGACCCGAAATCAGGAAGAAGAACAGCACGACCGAGACCCAAAGCCCGATCGCCCCATGAAGCGACCTCCACAGCGCTCGCCCACGACCCAAACGGGGCAGCAGCGCCGCGCGCCATCCGGTGCCGCGCGGCCACCAGAGGTAGAGCCCCGTCGCGAGCAGCACCATCCCGAGCGAGGCCGCAATCTCGATCATGCGGTCACCGGTGACGCCAAGCAGCAGGTTGGCGTGAATGTTGTCGGCCATGTCATACCACCCGCTGCGGCGCGGAAAGCTGGCGAGGATTTCGGCGGTATAGGGGTCGACGGCGACCATCGTCGCCACGTCATTCGCATCGACGCGAAAGATCGCGGCCAGATCACCGGCACGGGGGGCAACATATTGCACGAGGGCGCCGCCCTCGATGCTGGCCTGCGCGGCGGCGGCCTGTTCGGACACCGCAAGCAGTGCGCCCTGCGGCTGCACGGCAATCCGCTCTCCATCCCGCCCGCCGATGAAGGCAATCCAGAGCATCACAAGCCCGGTAAGGGCGAGCATGATGAAAAACGGGATGACATAAAGCCCGGCATAGAAATGCCAGCGCCAAGCGGCGCGGTAAAAGCTGTTCGCATGCCGCGTGTTGTCGTTTTGCAGGGCTGTCGCGTCTGCAGGATCGATGGAAACCATATGTTTGGTCCTCTGACTGAATTGATTTGTTGGATGAGGGTCAGAGAACCGGTGGCGGTGCCCGTGCGCGTTTGACGGCGGCGCGGCGCGGTATTGGCCGCGCTCTGGGGGCAGGGGGCAGCGGTGGCGCAGGATCGAAGGCGGCGGCTAAGGGGGCCACCGCCAGCCCTTTGCGCAGCGCGGCGAGGGGGTGCTGGTTCCAGTCGCAGGGTTTGTGTTCAGGCTCAACCGGTGTGCCATCCGGCCCGATGGTCACCGTCTCCACCCCGTGACCTGTGCACAGCACCATGGTCAGCGCGCCCTGCTGGCGCTCTGGCATGGTTCCGGGCGCAAGCGCCGAGAACGCCCCAAACAACACCACCACCGCCCAAAGGCAGAGGTGTCGAAGCGGGCCGGTCAACGCCTTGCGGCGCATCCTGCGATTGGCTGGGGCTTAGTGTTTATGCTCGTGCGAGGAGTGATCCATGCCGCCCGCATCATGCCCACGGCGGCTTTCGACGTTGAATATCACCTCCAAGGTCCCGGCTTTTTCAAAGGTCAGGGTGGCGGGGATTTTCTCGCCTTCCTCGAAAGGGTCTCCGTCGAGGCCCATGAACATGATATGCAGCCCACCGGGCTTAAGCGTCACCGTCTCACCCGCGGGCAGATCGAGGCCGTCGATATGCGACATGCGCGCCACGCCCATATCATCGGTGGTCGTCTCATGGAGGGAGACTTCGTCGAAGCCCTCAGCGCTGATGCTGATGAGGCGGTCTGCGCTGTCTCCGCCATTGGTGATCGTCAGATAGCCGCCGCCGACGCGGGCGGTTTTCGGAGTTTCAAAGGCCATCGGATGATCGACGGTCAAAGCACCGGCGGTGTACTCATGCGCGGCGGCGGGCAGGGCAAGTAGGGCAGCCAAGGCTGCGGTATAGAAAGATTTCATTGTCGTGGTCCATTGTCTGAGTATTGCGAAAGAAGCGATGGCTCAGACGAATGGCGGCCCCCGGACAGGCGGGGGCGCCCCTGCAGGGCTGCGCGGTGCGCCGAGGGCAAGGGCCGCGCGCGGCGTGGCAAAACGCAGCCTCCCGCCCGGCAGCAAGACATCTGCCGGGGTCGGCAAGATCAACGCATTGACGATGCGGCAGGCCTCACAGTCCAAGGCCGCATGGTTCTGCCCCTCGAGCGGGCCGTCGCAAAGATCGCTCAGCGTGCCGCCCGCTTGGATAAAGGCGATAAAGGCCGGGTCTTGCTGCACCTGCGCGGTCGCACGATGTGCGAAGGGCAAGCTGGCAAGGGCCAGCACCAGCAGGAAGGTCAGGCTGACCCTAAGCGAGGATATGCGCGAAACGGCGGACATGCGCGCTGATACCGCGGCTGACGCCGCAACGCTATAGGGCGCTTTGGTCTGCGACGTGATGTCGTAGGGGCGCTGTGCGGTGATGGCTATCGGGGGAGTGTGTTGGCTGGGATGGTAGGATTCTGAGTTAAGTTATTGATACTTATATTTTATTATGGGCAAAGGATAATATGGTGTCAATTGGTTTGGCGCCATAATGACTATTGTGCACCAGTTTGTGTGCCAGCAAGGAGCAGGAGCACCAGCACAGATAAAGCATGGTTGCGACTTGAAACGATGCAATACGGTTGGTCTTCCGTTTTTGGGTTGCGCCCGCAGCGGTTGCGGCGTTCCTCGCCGCGGCGGTTACATCGGCTCAAGTTTGGTAGCAGCTGTAGCATTGTCGCATTGGAGCTCGTCAGAGTTAGCTGGCGTTGAGCTTGACCATGTGTGTTGATCGAAACCAAAGGCGACCCTGTTAGTGCTAAGCGAACTCGCGGCTATCGTTTGTCACGAGGAGGCTTGAACAAGGAGCTTGCCAACTGAAGCGCGTTCAATAAAAGGCCGAGAAGAAAAGCCAAAGCAAGAAAAACTGGGTTGGCAATTACACTATCAATCCAATCTGGATCAATGGTGAACGGTTCAACACCAGCCACATCCATTCTGATGGCGCCGCGATGCCCTCCAGATAAAGCGATGACCCGCAGAATAGCTCTATCATCCAATATCGAGGCGAAAAAATGCCCATTGCTCGTACGCGAAGGCTCTTTATCCGATATAATTTTGACCGATGCCCCGGGGATCAACGCTCCACCATCCAAGATTGTCGATCTGCGTCCGAAGGCTCTTGTCAGCCAGTTTTGCTCCCGGATCTCATAGCTGCCTCCTACAAGGAAATCTGGGCCACCGGTGGACCCTGAGCGGCTGCCGATACTTATACGTCCAGACAAGGACAGTGGGCCTGCAGCATTCAGCGCCTCGTTCGAAATGACAACGAAACCGCCTGGTGCGTTTCGGGGCCATATTTCATTTTCTTGGGCTTCGGTTTCGAGACATTTCGATGTTCTCTCTTCTACACATGGAATGAACCGCACAATGAGGTCTTTGTCCGACTCGAGACGGATTTCCAGCATGTCCCCGGCATCAATCGCAAGGCGCCTATAGGTGCCGTCCTGAAGGAATTGGTCGCAGATCGGATCTTCGTTAAGATGTGCGCTCCTTAAATCTGGGTTCGGCTGGCACAACGTCATTCCTTCTTCGATCAGCCAGTAAGTTCGCTCATCAAACTCAACTTGCAACGCTGTTGTATCTGCGTTGATGACTGCGGTGCGATCCACAAAAAAATGCAGATTCCCGATGAGAGCGGCAAATACCGCCAAGATGACTAAGCCCGCCAGAGCCCCGCGCAACAGCACCGATTTACGTTTAAGGCTCTGGTTGAGGGTACGGTAAGGGCTAAAGCTGAAACGCTGTGAGTTCTTTACCATTCAAGAATGACCGAGGTAGAGGCTTCGACACGCCCTGATCTAACGCGAATAAGCTCGATCTCGGTCGGGCTTTCGCTTTCCTCGTTTAACCTCAGGTCACAGACAATATCATAGGCTGCACGGCCAGTGCCCGCTAAGCTTGTACAGCGGGTCTCTGGGCCATTACCTACATAAGCCACTACTTCATCTGCCTGAAACGCGTTTACAAAAAGACGAAAGCTATCTGGCGAGCTCTCAAGCAGCCGCCACCCTGAGAGAGCAAGCTGCTCACCTTGAGCCGTACAGGGGCCTTTCTGCACAAGAGTACCGATACTATCAGACCCGGCCTGTAAAAGCAGGTTTCTATGAGCCGTTGGGTAGTCGAAAACCACTTCGCCACCCAGCCAATCTTCCGGTAAATCAAATTCATTGCGTGCCTCGTAGAGCCCGTCAATTGTCGTCACAGATAGGCAGAGGGTGTCCCAGTCCGCTGGGACTTCGGCACTGATGCGTAGATCTTCGGAAAGAGAACTGGTCATTCGGGAAAGCCCTACGATCAGCGTTCCTGAAATTTCAGAGTTCTCGAAAACATTTTCCACAAAAGGTGTCGCTGAAAGTCTTGTCGGGTCAGCAGCAACCTGCGACCCTAAGGCCAATAAGACCCCTAAGTTTGTGAAAAGTCTTCTGAACATGCATTTGAACCTAAAAATGATCTCGATCTGCTTAAGCATAGTAGTCTTGAACGCTGTCGGGCAAGAGGGGCGGGCTCAGGCAGTGCAGGTAAGAGCAGCCGAGGAAGGGCAGGGCTTTCTGTTTGCGGAGCAAGGCATCTGTTATCTATTGACCGCAGCCCACGTGACTGACGGCGCTCTTCGCGCCCAAGTTCTGACGCACAACGGAAGCAACGGCACTGCGACTATGATGGCCCCGTTCTGGAAAGGTTTCGATCTGGATGTCGGCCAAGTGCGACGCCTTGATGGCGCGGACTGCACAGCCAGTTTTGATGATTTAGCCCGAGGCGCCAGAATGTCTCTCGCGGGCGCGCGTTTGGTGTTGCCTCTCGTTGGACCGGGCGGTGTGGATAATCATGATGTCGCGGTAGAGCGATCCGATTATCTGGAATTCACAGGACAGTTTTTGGACAAGGGGACTGAGGGTAAGAAGGGCATGTCGGGCAGTTTTGCTCTATCTGGCTCAACGCCAGTAGGAATGGCGCGCGCGACAGATGCTAATGGATCTATCCGGTTCATTCAAATGGCCGAAATTGCCATGAATTTGCGCCGCTGGCTGGATCGCGCTGCGTATAGCGCTCCTCTGATTTCTGCAGCACCCGAACCTACGCAGGAAGGTCAGCCCTATCGAGTTATCTCATCGTCTCAACCTGCATTAGATGGAAACCACCTGATTGAGGCAATGGTAGAGGGGAGTGGAGCTTTTGCGTATAGTTCCGATGAAGACGCGGTTATCATACTGGAGAACTTGCGCGAGGGTGAGAAGTCACTGGGGCGTATTGCTGTACACAGCACCCCAACTGAGGGATATACGCAGCCAAAACATATACGAATTGATATCTCTCCACGCAAAGGCGGCACACCCCGCTTCTGGCGAGCAGATGCATTCCCGCCTGATGGCGTTTATGACACAGGTCCAGTGGCGCGCCGGTTCGCCGCAACAGTTAAGATAACTTTGATCGGCGGGAGGGAGAATGATCCAGTGAGGATTGACCGGATCATTCTCGACTGATGCAGTTTAGTTGATCAGCCGGATTGTCATAGGGACGGAGCCAGCTCTCGTTCCTGCATAGTCAAAGGTGGTTCCGCCCTTTAACGTACCCGTTTCATCGGCTGTAAAATTGACCCAATGCCCGCTGACATTAGTACCATAAAAATACAAACTGACGAAGCCGCGACCTAAACGCATGGCACACAGGCGCTCGTTGTAAACTTGGGGATAACACCCCATTTGTTCATCATAAGCTGCGGGTTGGTAGTTGAAAGATCCTAACTTATCCGGACCTATGCTTCCACCAAGCATCTTTAACACTTTGATTAGAACTTTCATCTCGTCATCGCTTAGCTTTGTCGCGTCAAAACTGATGGCGACAGATGGCAGTTTGGCGAAGTGATGCTCCAAAGCGGTCGCACGGATCGCCGTATCCGGATTGGTCAAAGCAAATGTCAGCGCCATACGCTCAAGGTTACTGTCCCCTGAAGCCAGCATGCCCTCAACCGCCGCCAATGACCTGCGAGGATTGGGATCGTCCAAGAGCTCTTGGAAACCGGATAGGTTGCCCGACCGCGAATCGACCTGCGCTTTCAGATCCGCGGGGGTCATCTGAGCGAACGCAACAGTTGCGTATGAAATTATAGCTGATGCAATGATTAGCTGACTCAATTTAGGCATGGTAATCCTTCAATGTTCGAAACCCTATTGAATAAATGAGCTTACAGTCAGTGGAGCTACTGGCAACCGAATGCTTCCTTTGGTGGCTCCTAAGATCATGCTGTTACGTGCTTGATAGGCCAGATCGGTCCGCAGCGGGTTACAGACAAACTACAATGATTGTCTGTAACTCTACGCCTCAGGTTGGTTTCACCGCGGCGTGCGCGGCCGATTTAATAATTGTTGTTCCCACTGGAAGATAGAATAAAGGGGTTCATCGAGCTCCTCGAGGCATTCGAGAACTTCGCTGTGTCTGCAGTCCTTTGGGTAATCCCCCCATTTTTAATGGGGTCCAGCCGTAGAATTCAGGCGGCTGTTTTCAGTTTCATGGCGGGTGTCATGCCGCCGATACCCATGTTGGGTCGCTCGTTGTTGTAAGTCCAGAGCCATTCA
>Ga0208315_1001136_pt1 | contig 14690 bp, 16 predicted proteins | sample MalvireepMed_215_FD_184239 | JGI IMG/M metagenome (GOLD analysis project Ga0208315, IMG submission 184239) | Marine viral communities from the Global Malaspina Expedition - Malaspina viral metaG DeepMed_215 (SPAdes) (version 2) | ecosystem: Environmental > Aquatic > Marine > Oceanic | place... | reverse complement strand
GTCTGGAAGGGCTGAATTGCGTGAAGGCTGATATAAACAACTCACCCGAGAAAGGAAAAAAATGACCGAAAACGGAGAAATAAAATGCGCGCAGGGAAATATATTTGAGCAGGGAAATCCATTTTCTGCGGGAATCGAAACCCTGGCCCAAGTAGCGGAAGCGCTGAATTTGACAGTCGAAACGATACGCACCCATGCGCGACATACGCCCAAATGGGACGGCCAACTATTTCGTCGGGACACGAAAAAGGACGAATTGATAAAAGATGATGATTTCTTTTTCCCGGCGGGAACGATTGAACGAAATAAAGACGATTTCGGGCGCCGCAAAAAACCACCGCCCCATTATACCAAAAACCTGATGAAAGCAATGGAAGAACTCAAAGCCGAGAACGAAGAGCTAAAAAAACAATCCTGCGCGGAACAACTGCGGTTGGATCGGCTGGAGAACAGAGTCAAAACGGGCGGCCTTTTACCCGCCGAGGGCGAAGAGGGCGAATGTTTTTGACCGTCAGCGATTATGATTATTCCCAGGAATATCGGGAACACGTCATTGATAATTCGCCACAGTGGCAGGAGATCAGCGCCCGCTGCAAAGAGCGCGCCGGCCACCGGTGCCAAATCTGCAATTTTGCGGCGCCCCCCTTCGACTTGCACGCGCACCATCGCACTTATATAAACATGCCGCAGGAGGAAGACGAGGATCTTATCGCGTTATGCGGGAAATGCCACGAACTGTTCCACAGCGTCAAAAAATATGGAGGGCCGGCCGAAATATTAGAAGCATTCGGAGAAATCGTCGAATGGCTGCAAGCCGATAAAATCAATCAGATACAGATAACCCACAACCCGTTTCGCGTGGTAAAAATCCAGACACGCGCCGGCTCCTACGGCGCTATTACGGCGCCACATCTGGACGCCTGGATACTCCAGGCCATTTCCCTCATCCGCGCCCTATCGAGCTATGGCGCGCCCTAAGAGCTGGCTGCAGGCGATCGAGCAGGCGGCCGATTGGGCTGATCTATCCGGGATTTTAGACGCCGCCCAAAAAGCATTTGAGCGAGGTAAATTAACCCGGGACAAGGCCGAGAAAGTAGCGATCCGGGCCGCGGTACGAGCGCACCAGGTGCCCCGGGACGCACAGGAGGAAGCGCTACGCGAAATACGGGCCGAAGAAAAACCAGGCGATGAAAGATTACAATAAAAAGCCCGGCCGGTCTGACCTGCCGATGCCCTGGCCGGCCAGCATCGACCCCCTGGATCGCTTCGAGGAGCTGAGTCTGATCCGGCGATGGAAAAATACCGGCGATACGGCCGCCAGAGATCGCGTAATCCAGGCAAATATTCGTTTCACCGTTTCGATGGCTAAAGAATTTCAGGGCCGAGGCTTGCCCCTGTGCGACCTGGTGGCCGAGGGTATTCTCGGTTTGATGGTCGCCCTCGACCGCTTCGACCCGGATCGCGGCTTTAAATTTATCAGCTATGCGGTATGGTGGATACGCCAAAAAATTCAGGTTGCGACACACGGTGACCGAGATGTCACCCTCCCGGTGAATTTTCTGCAGATTTATCGGCGGTATCGCACCCTGGAACAAGACCTACTGCGCCAAGGGAAAGACGCTACTTTCGAGGCATTAACGCACAAAATGGAACTAAACTCTGACCAGGTACATGGGTTGATGATGATGGTGATGGGCAATTTTTCGTGGCAAACCGTGGTAGATTATTACAAGCAACACGACCGCGCCAATGATAGCAATATTCCGCCCTTTATTGTCGATCCTGACGCCCTGGACGCGCTGGGCGCGCTTGAAAAAACCCAGGTCGCCCAAGAGCGCGCCGAAAAGATCGCGGCACTCCTGGGCGACTTGGGGGAGCGTGAGCGGTATATAATCGCCCGGCACTACGGCCTCGACGACGAGCCACCGCAAACTTTTAATGAGATCGGCCGGCATCTAAATCTAACCCGGGAGCGCGTCCGGCAGATACAGGTTAAAATTTTTAATAAATTAGAAAAAATTGACATGCTCGAAATACTACACGCAGAAATAGAGGTGTAACTCGGGTTTGTTTTTCCACATTGACAAATAAAGGAGCTTGAGATATGGCTGGAGTCAATAAAGTCATCCTCGTCGGCAATTTAGGCGCCGACCCGGAAATCAAACAGGTAAACAGCGCCCAGGTTGCAAACGTATCCCTGGCGACTTCCGAATCGTGGACCGACAAGGCAACGAACCAGCGCAAGGAAACGACCGAATGGCACCGGCTGGTTTTCTGGGATAAGCTGGCCGACATCGCCGACAAATATCTCAAAAAAGGCAGCCAGATATACGTCGAGGGCAAACTACAAACGCGCTCCTGGGACGACCCCAACGGTCAAAAAAAATGGACGACGGAGATCCGCGTTTTCCAAATGCAGATGCTCGGCAAACGTGACGACGCGCCCGACAGCGCCCCAGGCGCCGAACCGGTGCCGCCTGTACTTGAGGATCTTCCCTTTTGAGGAGCGCAAAATGGCCTTAGTTACCCACCTGGTCGCCCTATTCGCCGGCGTGGCGCTCGGCTTCCTGATCTGCTGCCTGTTCGCCTCGCGCACCCGATCGCGCGATCTGCGAGAAATCGACGACGAGGAGCTGCTGGCGCGGCTGACCGGCGACGAAAAGCCGCGCTATTACGACCAGACGCCAGGCTCAGGAAACAGGATATAAACTTATGCCACGTTTGCCCGAAAAGCTGAGCTTGAAAGGAGCGCAATAAATGGGCGATCTGACCAAGAATTTCAGCCGCGCAGAAATCGCGTGTAAATGCGGAAATTGCAAAGGCGCCGCGAAGATATCGCCGGATCTAATGACCCGGCTCCAGGCCATGCGCGACGACGCCGGCGTAATCCAAATTACCAGCGGCGTGCGCTGCCGGAAGCATCCCGAAAGCCGGAAGCGAACCACCAGCTCACACGTACCGGCCGATCTGGGCGACCTGGAGGGCCGCTGTGGCCACGCGGTCGATATCGCGGCCGTAGGTAGCAGTCGGCGCTTCCGGTTGCTGGACGCCGCCCTGGCTGCCGGCTTTGTGCGCGTCGGCATCGGTAAGAGCTTTTTGCATCTCGACAACGATCATCTCAAAGCGCAGGCAGTAATGTGGGATTATTACAAATGACAGACACCGAACTCGACCGGCTTAAATCCCTGCTGGCCACCATCGAGGCGGCGGATACCCGGACGACCGTCTACGATGCAGCGCAGGAAACTCTGCGCTGGAGAATCGAGGGCGAGGAGCGCAAACGGAAACAGGCAGGCGAGGCGCTTGCTGCAATTGCTGCGGCAAACCCAGTGGTGGAAAATTAGGAAAAAGGATAAGCCCGCCTAATTTTCCACCATTTTTTTCGAGGGCGAGGTACGAAGTAACTTCGTACCTGATGCGCAATTACTTCGTATAAATGCGCAATTACTTCGTATAAATGCGCAATTACTACACAAAAAAGGGTAGAAACTACACAAAAAAGGGTAGAAACTACACATGACCGAGTTTTACACCATCCCAGAAATTGCCGGAATATTGCGCATATCGCGCCCAACCGCGTATAAATTGCTTGCAAGCGGTGAATTGCCGTGCGTACATTTCGGAAAGATTAGACGCATACCCAAAGACGATTTCGATCTATGGGTCAAGACCAAAATAGACGATCAACAAGGCGAAGTGCAAAACCGGAAGGCCATACCCCTTGCGCGGCTCAATTGTTAAACGCAAAGCAAAAACCGGCACCTATCTATATTATATCGTCGTACCCTACGAGGGCCGGCAGAAATGGCTGAAATTACCCGGCGACCAGACCAAGAAGAACGCCGAGGCGTACCGCGCCCAGGTCGTGGCCGAGATTTCCCGGGGGGAGTTTTTCGAGCTGCCGCAGATCACCCTGGCCGAATTTGCCCAGAACTGGCTGGAAACCATGCGCCCCGGGCTGGCGGCCAATAGCCATATTAAATACGGAAAAAACCTGCAACTTCATATTTTGCCTAGATTCGGCCGGCGACAATTAACAAAAATAAGCCGCGAAAACATCGAGCGCTGGAAAGCGGATCTTTTAAAGGATTATAGCGGTAATTACGTTTCGGCCTTGTTGATACAAATAAAGCAAATTTTCAAACAAGGCATTGAATGGAACTATTTGATAAAAAATCCAGCCGCAAATGTACCGTTGCCGAAAGTGCCGAAAAGGGAAAAAAGCTATTTAAACCACGCACAAATCCGGCAGCTATTAGAGGCGACGGAAAACACCCAATGGCGCGCTTTTGTTTTGACGGCCGTGATAACCGGCCTGCGCGTCGGTGAGCTGGTTGCGATGAAATGGGAACATGTAGATTGGGACCAGGGCCGATATACCGTGGTCGAAGCGTATCAATACCACGGTCCCCAAAAAGGATTTAAAGCGCCCAAATCGGACCAATCGGCCGGCACGGTGCAATTATCGCCGGCGTGCCTGGATCTATTGAAAACGCACAAAATAGAACAGGCCAGGCACCGCTTACAAGAACCTAAATATACCGATTTAGGTTTAATATTTCCGCGAAAACGAGGGACCGTATATAATCCCGTTAATCTTTGGGCCGTGATCTGGAAGCCCTTGCTCGAAAAAGCCGGCTTGCCCCCCATCCGGCTGCACGATCTGCGCCACACCTGTGCGGCGTTATTGATCGACCAGGGCGAAAGTCCCAAATATATCCAGCAGCAAATGCGGCACGCCAGCATACAAACCACGTTTGACGTATACGGCCACCTGTTCCCCGAACACGGCCAGGAGGCAGCCAAACGGCTCGATGTAGCCCTTTTTGGCGCGGCGCGTTAGATATTCATTAGATATTGCCCGAACAAGGCAATAATAAAAACACCGTAAATTTCTGTATATATTTCGCTTATATCATTTTTTAAATATTTCACGTGAAACATCAGGGAGATCTTTCCCCCCTGATTTACCACATTATTAAAATACGCACAATTACGTACAATTACGTACAATTTTATTAAAAAAAATACCCGGATTTCATAGGTAAACCCGGGTGCATATTGCAGTATTGTACAATTTCGCCCTATTTCATTATTAGATATACATTAGACGGCGGAATATTAGATGCCGTTAGATGCGCATTAGATCGGCTTATCTCTTCCGCTTACCGCCGGCGCTTTTCTTGCGACCCGTGCCCGTTATTTTTTTCTTGTACGCCGCTGCGGCTTTGCGCCCGGCGCGCGAATATGAAAAATGCTTGCTCCCTACTTTCGGCATAGCGACCCCTTGCTTTTAATACCTACTTTTGAAACAGCAAACGAATTACACGAATCAGGCGCTTAATCTTTTCAACCACCAGCAATCGCTTCAATGCTCTCTTCACGCTCGACCTCGCCGTTGCCCTCTGGTTCGCCGCTAAATGCGTCACCTATACACATTTCCATGCCTTTTTTTAAGCCCAGCAATTCGCACGCTACTGGATCAGCGGCCAATAGCTGATTAGCCCTTTCGTTAAGCTGCGTGGCAATAACTTCAAGGCGCTCTTTGATCTGTTCGACTGTCATATTATGCGTCACCTTACCTTTCTGGGGGTAATAGATCCAATTTATCGAGAGGTCTTTCAATTCTCAGCCCCTTGACTTCCGAATTTGGCACTGTCAGCAGGGTGCCGCCTGTAATCGTCATTTTTCCGTCCCGGTCGGTCACGTCGTAGCAATAAAAACTCGTCCTCGCCAGGCCAAACCGCGCAATCCTCGCCGGTCGCCTGTCGCCGTTCAGATGCAGCCAAACGACTTCGTCCTGCTCGTACTCGTTGCCCCACTGAATTGAAATTCCCTCGACCACATTTTGCAGAAAATTGCGAAAGAGCAGCAACAAAAACAGCGCCACAGCAACCCACAACCAGGCGCCGACAAATGCCTCCGCTGCGGCCTGTGTGCCTGCGTCTATATGCGGTAGTTGCGAGGTGTCCAAACATTAAGCCCACACTGCTTGGCCATCACTCGGCGCAGTTTTTTGTCCTTCTATTTGCGATGCAAGATTTGCCTTTCGGTCATCGCTGGCCCAGGCATTACCCGCTGCGGTGATCCAGGCGGGACGAGATGTGAGATCGGCGTAGGTGTCATAACTGCCTTCATGTTCGGATGGGGCAGTCAGCGGCACCCAGCCGTCCGTACTAGCTGTATACGTTTTATCGCCTACCGTTTCGCTGCCCGCGAGATAGCAAACTACTGCCGATACGTAATCCACGACATCGGTACCGTTTTTAAGCGTTGCGGTTTGCAGTACCCGCACCCTATCCGTAATAGTTAGCGTATATGCGACTGCCATTATATTGCCTCCTTATATATCGCTTAACGCGGCATACTTCCATGCGCCATTGACGTGATCATATAGATATATACGGTGATTACTCGTGTCGTGTACGATAGCGGATAATGCAGTATAATCTGTCGGTGTCCCCGAAGGACCGCCTGCCATAGAAGGAATGTAAAGAAAACCGGCTGTTGCGCTAGTTGCTAAAGCCGCACCAGCGCCTATCGTCACGTTCGAATTTGCGCCATCCACAAAAAATGCCTTTGTAGATACATCGCTTTCAACTCTGAAATCCGTATCATCCCCCGCCTCATTCATTACTATTTCATGAGTAGATCCAGCGTTTTCTATACGCATGGCAATCCTTGAACTCCCACCTCGGAAAACATTAATATCAATGAGGCCGTCCTCTGAGCCACTATCTGATGCAGGATCACTCTGATTTTGGGCTACTATACTAGCAAATTCATGTTGACCCGCTTGCGAATTTTGCTGCCATATTATTCGACCCAGTATGTCATATTGGTTAGGATGACCCCCATTTTTGTATAACGTCAACGCAGCGCCAGCGCCAGCAGTCCCTGAGTTTTCCAACAACAACCCGCCATCATCGTCGCCATGTTCTATATGAAGAGCCTTAGCAGGTGCCGCCGTGCCTATGCCGATGCGCCCGGTGTCCCCTTCAACCACTAGCTTGTCGGTATCTACCGTAAAATCGTCTCCGGCATCACTGCCCAGGACCACATTTATCGACGTTCCTGCATCCGACGAAATCGAATCGAGCGCAATATCGCCCACGTTCGTGATATTGCCATCGCTCACGTTTAAGCTAGTGCCGACTATAGCCGCAAACGTCCCCGCCGCTGCACTGGCCGCGCCGATGATTGTGCCGTCGATCGCGCCGCCATTTATATCAAAGCCGCTGCCCTCGATTTCTACCGACCCGGCTTCCAGCTTTTTGCCCAGCGTGATTTTTTCGCCGCTGTTCGTCGTGACAAAAGTCAAATAGGCCGCATCCGCTTCCTCGATGATCAGCGCACTGGCCTGATTATCAGGTATCTTTATGCTATTTTCCCCGGCATTTGCAAACGTCAAAGCCCCATCGGCGCCCGCCGACAAGGTGAGATCGCCCGATATATCGGCTGCGCCGTTAATATCCAAGCTGGTGCCAACCAACGCCGCAAAGCTCCCCGCCGCTGCACTGGCCGCGCCGATGATTGTGCCGTCGATCGCGCCGCTGTTTACGTCGATATTGGTCATTTCGTGATTATTAAAATCAATCTCGACCGCGCCGTCGCCACCAAAGGTCAGCTTGCCGGCCGAATGGGTCAGGGTAATATCGCCGGCCACCCAGTTGACCACCGACCCGGAGGCCAGGAAAAGGTCCGCCCAGGCCGTCCCCGAAACACCCAGGGCGCTGCCGTCGTTGCTGGCCGGCGTCAGGTTCGAGGCCGTGACCTGGATGTCAGCCGTACCGGCCGACAGGCCCAGAATGGCGTTCCCGGAGGTATCAATCGAGGCCGCGCCGTCGAAGGAAAGCGTCGAGCTGTTCAGTTCCACCGTGCCGTTTTGCAAGATCCGCACGCGCTCGGTTACTGCATTGCCCGCGTCGGCCGTAACGGCCAGCACCAGCTCGCCCGGCATATCGTTTGCGCCTGGCGTGCCGTTTACCCGGGAGAATATCGACGCCGCCGGCGTGGCAAAATCAGACCCGTCGTCGGCCATGAATTCGATCGTTCCCAGCACATCGTTGTTTACCACAATCGTAGACGACCCGATCGTCGCGTTTCTCGATTTCACGAACGACAACGTGCCACCCGTCGCGGCTGCCGCCCATTGGCCTATAATGGCCGTAGAATCGGCGGCTGCCGTTCCCAATACCTGCAACTCGCCCGTCGCGGAGGTCGTCACCTGGGCCGTATTGCCGACGATGAGGCCAGCGCCGTTTAATATTTTGGCATCGACTGACCAGGTATGGGTGCCGGTCCAGGCGTAGCCATCGGTCAGGTCGATATTGGCCGACGATACCGACCCGGAGGTTACATTATTAATAATATTGTCAAATTCGGCGTTTAGGTCGGCGGGCTGTAGCGTTTCTGCCGACCAGGTTTTTACCCGTCCAAAATTAGCCATGATTTGCCTCGGTTAAGCGTCCACGGGTCGCGGCTTGCCCTGCCGGCCCAAAGGTTTAAAGCGTGCAACTATTTTCCGGTACGAAAACGATTGATTGACCGCATTTAAGGAAATTTTCAAGCTGCTACTCGGCCCATACCCCACAAGCGGCACGTCCTGGCTCAACTGCCGCACCGGCTGCATCCGCACCGTTGACCCCAGACTATCCGTTCCCAACAAAAACCCGGCGCCGCGCATCGGTACGCTTTCAGTCGCGCCGATTAAATCCGCGCTTTGTTGCAGCGATTGCACCGACCAATTCCCTTTGCCGTCGTAAAAATGCCGCGCTTGCAGCCATCGTACATCCACATCCGGCCCATAAGGCGCCGGCGCGCCGGTTTCAAAAAAAGAATCTATGGCCGTGGTCACGTTGTCGTCGTCGCCGGTGTCGTGGTCCCATAAATAGCCGTCGAAATCGCCCAGGTGCGGCTTTTGGCCTATTAGGCCAAAGCAATTCCGCTCCCAGCCCGACAGCGGCCCATACCAGCCGCGCCGGCGATGATTCCAAACCATGATATGGTTCATATTGGTTTGACTGGCGCCATAGGGCAGGGTAAACCAGACCTCATTTTCCCTCGGAAATCGGCCGGCGAAGGCTTGCGATAAGCGCGCCGTGTTGATATTGTCCCAATAACCGTCGTCCAGCGCACCGCTTATTTTCAATATCGCATTGCCGCCGTCCCATTCGTATATTCCGTCTTCCAGAATCATCAACTGCACATCATCCGGCACGGCCACAATCGAGCGCCCGTCTATGGCCGCCAGTGGCGCCGCCTGGTTGCTCCCTGTGCGCTGCGTGGGAATATAGGGATTGACCGCGTTGCCGGTCCTCTGGAGCGTATAGATACCGTCTGTGGTGTGCACCACCAGCGACGATTGCGTCGGCACCAGGCCGCGAATAATGCCGCCAAAATTAAAAAATGAGGTCGCGCCCCAGGTTTCGATATCGGCAATATCCGAATACCAAAGCTGCCCGGTCGCCCCGTCTACGTTGCCGATCCACAGCCGATTATCGTACCAAGCGATATGCTTGCCCTTCGTGAATCGCGCGTCGTCGTCCAGGGTCGCCGCGTTGCCCGAGCCGGTCCATTTGATCGCGTCCGTATCGACGCCATTGGTTACGACAAGGGTGCCGTTGGCGTCGGCCCATTCAAAGGTGTTATCATCGCCGGCGGTTATCGTCGTGCTGCCGGTGATATCCGTCCAGCCCGAATTGTAGCGATAGAGTTTATTGCCGGCGGCAATGACAACGTGCGTAGTCGATGCCGTTGGTTTGAACTCTACGGCCAGGTTGACCGTTGGGCCGCCCGATAGGGCGCTGGCGCTTTGATACGATAGTGTCCCGGGCCGCGAGGTCGCTTGACCGGCCGCGCCGATTCGTACGTTTTGCATGTCGCTTAATTCGTCCGGCGCGCACTCTTCTGGCGGGATATCATAGCGCACCGTGCGCCACGGTCCCAGCTGGAGCGGTTCGGCGGCCAGTGCCATTATCGCGCCCCCGTGCTGCCCTGTAAGCCCTGCACGCCCGTCTGAGCGCCAGCTCTACCCAATAGCTGCAATAGGGTGGGATGCTCGGCCTGCAAGCGCGAAGTGCCTAACAAATAGCGCTTGCCGCCTTCCGTGCCGACCAGGCGCCCGATGCCGGTTTCGGCAGCCGCCATCCCTAAAATCTGAGCGCTGGATTTGAAAGGGTGCCAAATAAGATCCTTAAGCATAAAAATTATATTTTGCTGCGCTATATTGGTCATTGAGTTGTTGGCTGTACGTTCCGATACGTTGACCCCTTTGGCCATTTCTGCAAAATTCTTTAAAGCGCCGGCCAATTCCGGCCCGAAAATTTCATCTAATGCCCCCGTTTTAAATTTGTCTAATTCAGTAAGCAACCGCTTACCAGATACGACGAAATGCTCAGGTCTTCCAGGCGTCGCATAGGTCGATTTGTCTGGATTGCGCATTTTCTGCTTGAGATCGTCAAATACTTCGGCCGCGATATTGCGCCAGGCCGTCGCGCCCTCTCCGGTTGCCTCCAGGCCGGCGCCGGCGCCCTTCGAGCCGATGGCTTCGCGTGCGACCCTTATCTCGTCCCTATTCATCCCCCTTAATTTCTCCGGGATTTCCGATAATTTATAATCGTCGCGGAATAAGGCTTTTAACGGCTGCGCTTTGTCTATTCTGTGCATTTCCGCAGAGTAGGACCGCGCACGCTGGCCGGCCTCGCGGGCCGCCTGGGAAGGCAGGCCGATGTCGGGAATATCGGTCTGGGGTGCGGTCGTCCGTTCGAGAATTGCCTGGTGCCTTTTCCCTATTTCGTCATTAGCGACCGTCAAATCCTCAATATCTAAAACGCCCGACCTTTTAGCCTCTTCAAGCTCTCGGGCTACAGCCTGCAAATCGTCCACGGTGCCGGCGTTTTCGATGCGCTCGAATAGCGAACCAATCTGCCCCTGCGCCGCTTCGGCTTGCTCGCGTGCAGCGCCGCGCTCGAACGATTCGGTGCCGGCCTGGAACTTATCAAAAAAGGTTTTCGTACGGATCGCTTCCATGAAATCGTCGGCGCTTTCGATGCCGGCCGCCCGAAATATTGCGTCCCCTTGCTCGCTTCCGCGCACATTTTCCAGCATTTCCTCGATGGTCATACCCGGATTTCCCCGCAGCTTCCCAATAGCCGACGCCATCCCCCGGTCAACGTCCATTGCGCCCTTTATGCGTGTTAATTCGCTGGGCTGCAACCCGCCCATGCCGCGCACGATTTGATTAGGCGTCAACTCTTCGCCCGCTGCGCGCGCAATTTGGGCCGTTTTTATGTCCAAGTCTATCGTTGGCGCTGGAGGTGGAGCATCAGCGCCCGGCCGCGTACTTTTCCTGCCGCCTGCCTCCAAAAAAGCCGCTTCATCATCTCGCAGGGCGCCCCATAACTTTTGCAGCGCGCTTTGTACCTCGTCGCTTTTCCGGGCCGGATCCCAAACCCTGACCTCAGAAGCCACCGCCTTGCGATGCCCCACCAAATCGGCAAAAGTGGCAACCTCCCCGGCCTCTTCTAGTGCATTCCGTAATATGTCCAAACCTTCAGCGCCGGTTTTTTTCCGCTTCATAACGGCCCGGCTTAATATTTCGCTCATGGCCTCGCCCGTATTGCTTAAATTCGGCTGAGCCATAGGATCAACCAGCGCGCCGAACTCGTCATAAAGCCGGTTCAACTCTTCGGTGCGCTCTTTCAATGTAGAGGCAACCGCTTCCTTTAAGCCCTTGCCCGCCTCCGATTCGCCCACCCGCTGCGCCAGCCCGGCCTGCCCACGCATCGCCTCGAAGCCCTTTTCAATTTCGCGCTCAAAAGGCATATCCTGCGTTTCGCGCAGCCGTTGGCCGGCAAATTGACCTTCCCGCACCCGCTGCGTTGCTTGCCCTAAAAACTCAGATCCCGTTTGCACATCGGCCGGCGCTAATCTTGACAACTCGGTGCCGAATTGCTCGTCAAACTTGACCACCTGGTCGATTGTTTTGGCAATGTCCGGCGCCGTCCTCGATCGTTTAAACGGGCCGGCCAGCAGCTTGCCGACATATCGGCCGCCCAATTCGCCACCGGCGCCCAGCGCCGCCTCTAATCCCACGCGGCCCCAATCGGTCCCCTCGCCGCTACCGAACTGCTGCCCAATTTGCTGCCGCGCCCAATCGCCGGCGCCCGAACCTATAGCGCCGCCTGCTGCCCCTGCCGCCACCGCGCCCGGGCCGCTCCAGATACCCGCACCCGCACCCGCCAGGCCGCCCAGTGCGCCCCCGGCGATCGCCGGCAATTCGCCGGCGACATCGGCTATATCGCCCACGTCGAAGCCTTTAGGGTCGGCCCTAACGCGCCCGGTCGGCGTGCGCATATATACGTCGTCGCCTTCGGGGAAAGCCTCGTAACCCATGCCACGGTAAATATTCGCCTCGCCTACGGGCGTAGTGGCAAAACCGGCCTGCAAGCGTTCCAAAAAGCCCGGTTGATACTTTTCTGCTTGCTGGCGAACCGTTGTTGATGCCTGGCTTGCTGCTTCGTTTATTTCCGCGTCCGAAAAACCACGCGAGCGTAAAGCATCATAACCAAGTTTTAAATCGTCCCTTGTTGGTAATGCCATTTTTACCTCGGTATTAATGCGCCTTGTTTAATATGGCCTGCCCGGATATACTCGACCTACCGCTCTAAAACTTGGCTTCACCCCGTAGTCCGGCCCACGGTAAGGCATAACGCCCGGCACCATACCGGCCCACGGTCCCCAGCTTTCCCGGGCCTCGCTTTTTGCTGCGGCGCTTGATCTTTCCATTAATTCGTCGTATAGCTCCTGCTCGTCCTTGCTGCGTGCTACTGGAACCAGCCCGGCAACAGTTGGATCTTGAACTCCTCTGTCTAAACTCCGAATAAGTGCCGGCGAACCCTTCCCCAAAAGCCCAAATATGGCCATTGTTTTCTCTTCGTCGATGGCTGGCATCCTAAAAGGATTGCTTGCCAGCTTGTACAATTGCAGCTGTTCAGGAGAAGCGTCTGCCATAGACATCCCCAGCTCCGACTCGGTATAAGCATCTGCTAATTGGTCGATTTCGCCCATTCTATCCTGATAGGCCAACATCCCAAGCCGAAGAATCCGCGCCCGTCCCTCATCTGTTAATTTATCGCCCCGGAGTAGCCCCGGAGCTATAACCAGCGCTTTTTCAAATGCCCCGACAGCTTCCGCTAAAGTGTTATATTCTTGTTCGCGCACCACGCTTCCAGGATCTTGCAATAGCGCCAGCATTTTCATAAGCTGAACATCCCCTACACCCGACCCGACTTGGACGCCGTTCTGCATCATCGTCCACGCGCGCATTATGGAGGCACGGATTTTGACAATCTCTTCGCTTTTCATGTTCTTTTGAAAGTTGTCTCGCCTTCCACGGGCTGCTGCGTCCAATGCCAGCGCGTTGTCTCGTTCAGCGACTTTATACGTGGCATACATCGCTGTTTTTTGTGCTGGCGTTAATTCCTTCCCCGACCCTGTATTTATAACCATAGGCGAACTAAAAAACTCTTCTTTTGATAAACCAGGATTCAAAGCCCCAAAGGCCGCCGCAACACCAAGCACTGCCTTAGTGTCCGGCAGTTCGGCCAGCCGTTTCTGGTTTTCTATTTTTAATCCGGCCAATTCCAGCCCCACCTCTTGCGCCGAAACCTGTAGATCATACAGCTTTTTCTCTTTTAACTGGCCAGCTCTTTCGATATCATAAATATCAATCTCGCGCTGCGTATGCCCGCGCGAAAGAGGCGGCCCCGGCTGCCGGCCGCCCATCGTGGTCGTCGGTTCTGTTTCCTCGCCAAATGTTAGCACATCGGCAGCGCCCAATTCAACCCTTGCCGCCTTCGCCGCGGCCTGCTGCCTTATTCTATTCTCCCGCGCCGTCTCTTCTAGCGTTTTCCGCTCGATTGCCTGGCCTGCAAGCGATCCCTCGAGCTGCTTGGCCTGCAAATCGCGCAGCCGGCCCTGCTCGGCCTGCACGCGCTGCTGCTGCCCCATTTGCAAAGCCTGGCCGCCGATGTTCGCCAGCTTTTCCCAGCCGCTTACCTTCGATGGCGTATATTCTGGAGATGCTACATTTCGGCCAACAACAAAATTTAGCCAATCGGCTTGCTTTTGAGCTGCGGCCATTCGTTCGCGGTCTTTTTCTTCGCGGCCATATTGCATATAACTGCTGGCCCCTTGCGCCAAAATGGGGAGCAAGGACATTATATTGCCGCCCCAATCAATGCCCTGGTCAGCCTGCCCTGCTTGCCCAGCTTGCCCAGCTTGCCCCTGGCCCACGTTAATAGACGGGCCGCCCTGCGCCTGGTTTAGTCCGGCCTGCGCTTGAAATCCCTCGTCGCCGTATGACATCCCGGCCGAGGGACTTGTAGATAAAATCGCGCTGCCGATTTTGCTTTGCTCTATATCTTTACCTTTACCCCTCACCCAATCGACGGTTGGCTGCACGCCCCAAACATGCTCATAAGCCGCATCCCCTATATTTTCGGGAGCGTCTTTTAAATTCCGCATTAAATCCCACGGGCCATACCAACCATGCTTTTTTGTCTTAGGCCAAAGTCTCATGCTTTTATACCTTTTTACGTGTGATTATTTAACTAATCTATGGCTGATACACAGGTCCTCGAGGGAGGGAGGTTCCGCTGCCAGTTGTTCCGGCGTTTGTGGCCGCT
>Ga0208315_1001135_pt1 | contig 14690 bp, 25 predicted proteins | sample MalvireepMed_215_FD_184239 | JGI IMG/M metagenome (GOLD analysis project Ga0208315, IMG submission 184239) | Marine viral communities from the Global Malaspina Expedition - Malaspina viral metaG DeepMed_215 (SPAdes) (version 2) | ecosystem: Environmental > Aquatic > Marine > Oceanic | place... | reverse complement strand
CAGGGTTCAAGCTACGATTCAAAAGTATATTGATTCGTGTATTTCTAAGACTATCAACCTCCCATCTACAGCAGAGCCAGAAGATTTCAGCCAAGTTGCTCTGGATTATGCCCCCTATATCAAAGGATTGACAGTCTATAGAGCGGGGGCTAAAGGAGAAGAACCTCTTAGTGAAATTCCTCTTACTGAGGAGAACATAGCTAAATATATGGGGGAGGAAGAACATGAAGAAGGAATCGAAACAGGAGAAGCCTGTTCCCTTGCAGGGGGAGCTTGTGGAGGATAAACATCCGTCTCAAATGACAGAGGCAGAATTTGCGCGGTACTGGGCTTGGTTTAATGCTGAGTTACCCCCTTTACCAAAGGAACACGATGAGTTATAGTGCTAAAGTATTAGACCATTATAATAATCCTAGAAATGTAGGGTCATTTAACAAGGATGATGTACAGGTAGGTACTGGGGTTGTAGGAGCCCCTGAGTGTGGGGATGTAATGAAGTTACAGATTAAGGTGGAAGGAGATCGGATTGTAGATGCTAAATTTAAAACTTTTGGGTGTGGTTCAGCTATTGCGTCGAGTAGTCTTGCTACTCAATGGATTAAGGGTAAGAGCCTGGATGAGGCTAGGAAAATAAATAATTCGCAAATTGTTAAAGAGTTAAGTCTACCTCCTGTTAAGATTCATTGTAGTGTTCTAGCAGAGGACGCCATTAAGAGTGCAATAAAGGATTACCAATCAAAATGATAATGATGAGTGATAGAGCAGCGATTGAGATGAAACGCATAGTTCTGGAGCAGGGACTAGGTGAAGTTTTTCTTAGGGTTGGTGTAAAAGGAGGGGGTTGTTCAGGCTTCTCTTACACAGTAGGATTTGATGATAAAAAAAATGAGTTAGATCAGGTTTCTATTAAGGAGTGGCAGCCTAATGATATTGAAGTTATATGTGACCCTAAGAGTTTTCTTTACTTAAATAATACTATCCTTGATTTTTCAGACGGCCTAATGGGTAGAGGGTTTACTTTTGATAATCCTAATGCTTCAAAGACTTGCGGGTGTGGAGAGTCTTTCAGTGTTTAGAAGTGAGAAAGATATTCAGGATGCAATTGCGGCTCAGAAAGCTGAGAAAAAAAAGAAGCACGATAATAGACCCTACACAACATATCAGGAGGATGTAACCCTTCTGACTAGAATATTTATTGCTGTTGTTGTAGGTCTTATTTTGGGAAGCCTCTATTCAGCGTACATGTGATATAATTATGGCTATATTTGAATGGATTTGTAGAGACTGTAGTATTTATTGGGATAGAGACTGTCCTGTAGGGAAAGCTCCAAAGAAAACTAAGTGTCCTAAGTGTAAGAAATTGTGCGGTAAGTACTGGCAAAACTCAGGCGTGGCAATTTCTTTTAAGGATGATGGGTGTGGGAATGCAAATGGAACAGGGGGAGCAATGGATTTTCATACTGTAAAGCAGAGATATAAAAAGCATGCTAAAAAAGGATATGATAAAGACTCTGCTAATAGATTTTTACATAGTCAAATCAAACAAACACAGGAGCGAACGGATGATGATTCCTTTCGTTACAAGGCGGCTAATTTTAAATGGGATAAGATGGCAGAGGATGGGGTAGTCAGGAAATTAGGGACAGCCGAAGCATACCAAAAGAAGAAAAGGGCTGAAAAATTAACCTCAGACGCCTATGATAGAGCGAACAAGATGGGTTACAAAGATATAAACCAAGACAAACTAGACATAACAAAACCCCAGAAACAAGGTTAGGAATGGCATACGAATTTAGTGAGAATATTCAGAGAGGAATCCTCTACTTTCTGAAATCCGATAAAGATTTTTATCTACAGATTGTTAATTTAGTTAACCCTGATTACTTTGAGTTTCCTTCACATGCGAAGATCTTTGGAGTAATCAAGGAGTACTACGATAAATATCATAAGCTCCCTACTGATGATTTTATCCTTCAGGATCTCAAGAAGAAGCTGGGGAGTAGAGAAAATGTGTCCGACTATGAGGATGAGATTCTCTATGTAAATAATCTTGACACCTCGACAGTAAGTAACTCCGAATACATGCTTGATCTGGTGGAGGGGTTCGCCAAGAAGGAGGCTATGAAATCTGCGATTGCTCAAAGTATTTCGCTAATAAAGGAAGACAGGGTTGAAGAAGTAGAAGCTCTAGTTAGGAAGGCTCTTCTAATTAACCGAGACATTGACACAGGCCAGTCCTACTTTGATGATTATCTCGGACGATGGGATAGGATATTTAATAAGAAAACGGAAAAAAAATACAAGACGATTCTGCCCTCTATCAACCAATCCTTAGAGGGAGGATTGGGGAGTAAAGAACTAGCGATGGTGGTTGCGCCTCCTGGGGTTGGCAAATCATTATTCTTGGTTAATCAAGCGGTTCACTCCCTGGTGGAGGGTAGAAAAGTCTTGTACATTTCTCTTGAGATGAGCGAAGATAAGATTGCTCAAAGGTTTGATTCAGTTATGACCTTGATCCCTCAATTTAAATTGAAGGAACCCACTAATCAATTAAGTGTTAAAGAACGGCTGGATTTGTTCCAAAAAGAGTTTCCTGGCTGCCAACTCGTAATTAAGGAGTTCCCTACAGGTCAAGCTTCAATTAATACTATTAGAAATCTAATGGTACAACTAAAGAATTACGAGGAGTTTGAACCAGACCTTCTTATTGTGGATTACCTGGAGTTACTTCGCCCCACCCGAGAGATATTGCAAGAGTATCAGGCTCAACAACGGATTGCAGAGGAACTTAGAGGGATTGCGATGGAACACGATTTCCTTATCTGGACTGCTACTCAAACCAACAGACAGGGGAGGATGGTTAAGATTATTACAGATGCAGAGTTAGGAGATTCTTATGGTAAGATTCGTACCTGTGATTTTGCAGTTTCTCTGAACCAGACTGAGGAAGAGTTCGATGAAGGTAGAATGCGTAGTTATGTGATTAAATCTAGGAACGGTAGACCCAGGTTTATTGTGCCTATGTCTATAGATTATGGCGTTCTTAAGATGGCTGAATTAAAGGACTCGTATGATGAGTAAAGAAAAAAATATTCTTGAGAGACTTCAGGAAGAAAAACTAGAAATTAATGCAGGATTTCGTACTTTTAGGGTAGATATTAAGAGGGTTCTAAAAGAAGAGGGGCAAAGATGTTTCGGTCTTACTGATTTTGATAATGGAGTAGTATCACTAGATAAAGATATGAACCCTCAGTTAGCAAAAGAGACAGTACTGCATGAGTTAACTCACATAGTACTAGAATTGTGTGGGTTAGGGGGAGATGAGACAACAGGACTTGTTAGAGAAACACAAAATGAGGAACTTACTACCCTTGTTTCTCGTTCTCTACTTCTTTTAATAAATTTAAATCCTGCATTATTTAGAATATTGAATGGTGGTAAATAAAAAAATGATAAATAATAATAGAGTTCCATATGTTAATTTTATTTTTACAGATAAATTAAGCATTTACAGAAATGGAAGATGGGAATTTGTGATGCCTGGGGGAAATATACACTTTAGTATAACTGGAAAGGCTTATATGCCTGTAAATTATAAATTTGGTATAGTGGAGTCCAATGTGGGAGATCCCTCCGTTACCCGAGGAAGAGGTAATCCTGGGGATATTCTTGCTTGGAATAACTTGAGGTTTGATGGTTATAGTATAGTCGCAAAAGCTCAGTATGATGTTCTATTTCCTCCCCCCAAACAACCTTCAACAGCTACTGTTCCTATATCTTCTACGAAATTAAGAGAACCAAATTTTTACAACAATGTGGTAGCAGAATATGAACGAGGCTCCTCTAATATACCAACAGGAGTAGGCAGCCCCTCACTAGGAGGTTCCCCAACCCCGTCTACTGGAGGAGGGAGCGTTCCAAGCACTGGAGGAGGGGGATACTAAATTATGGATGAACTTAACGAACTATTAGAAAATTTTACTTGGGATAGCTATAAAGATATTAGTGATGCGCTGTCCAGCTTTGACGATGGTATGATTGATCAGGAGATGATGCGACAGGCTACTCTTTACTCCTACTATTATGGTCTTATGTCGGTAGCTAAGAGGCAGATGAACAATGAGAGTACAGCATTAATACAATTTGCATCCCAGCTTCGCAAGGAAGCAAAGAATCATACTGTTAAAAAATTAACAGCCAAAGATCTAGATGATCTAGTTTTCGGTGACGAAGACTATCGAGTGAAAGACATCAAACTGAATGACGCTACCTTTAAGTACGAATTACTCAAGGGATTAGTACGATCCCTGGAGCAGAAGAAAGACATGTTGCAGCAAGTTTCTGCAAATAAACGAGAAGAGATTAAACTATATAAGTAGTATTACTATAATACACTAACACTAAACTACAGGAGACTGAAATGATTGACCTAGAAGCACTACGCAAAAAACACGAACAACTACAGAACCCCGCTTCCGCTAACCAGAACTCGGACTTTCTCAAGAAGTTCTATCAAATTCCTGAAGGCACTAATGCCATTCGCATCCTCCCTTGGAAGGATGAAGAGAGGGAATTCTATGCGGAGACTAAGATCCATAGGGTTCCTCAACCCGATGGCAACAACAGGAATGTTCACTGTCGCAAGATCCACGGGGAGGCGTGTCCTCTCTGTGATATGTACTATGCTCTGTGGAAGACTGGTAGGAGTGAGGATGAAGATCTTGCCCGCAAGATTAAGCCCCGCGCTCGCTACTACATGAACATTTTGGATAGAGAGAGTGGAGATGTTAAGATTCTCTCTATCGGAGTGATCCTCTTTAAAAAGATTATCGGAGCAATGCTTGACCCTGATTTCGGAGACATTACTGATCCCGAAAGTGGTCATGATTTCAAGATCGTAAAAGAAATGGAAGGCCAGTGGCCTAAGTACGATCAATCACAACCTCGTCCTAAGTCCTCTGAGTTGGGGACTAAGCAAGAAGCAGCGGGTATTATGGAAACTCTCCATGAGATCCACGGTCTTGTGAAACTGGAAGAGTACGAGGATGTAAAAAAAGCTGCTGACTCACTGCGCGGTGAGACAGTACAAGGTAGTTCTACTTCGGCCCCTAGCAAGGATGTGCCTGATAACGAATACCTCACAAAGCTACAAAGTTAGTTAGTACTATGAGAAAATTTATTGTTGCTTGTTCGTTAGTAATCGGCTTGACCTCTTGCCAAATGCTTGGGGACCTCTTCGGGGAGGATACAGTCTTTACTACGGCAGATCAAGTTCAGGAAGGAGCAGACGCTGCGGTTATCCCCTTTGATCAACTGCCAGAATCTGTTAAGGCTAAGATCCCTGAGGGGACTTCGGTTGTAATGACCTCTAAAGATGCCCTAAAGGCGGGCGCATCATACCTCCCTGCTGGAGGGGAGATGGATGAGGGAGCGATCCAGGGAATTGTTGATACCGTTTTTGGTATTGGTAAGACATTAGTTCCTAGTCTTGCCGCTTGGGAGGGTGTTGTTACTCTTCTGAGTAAGCGTAAAAGGAAGCATTATGTTAAAGCTGCCAAGTCTCTCTTGCCTATGGATAAGAATGTAGACTTGGGTGGAACCCTTAAGAGTGTTGGCGCGGCCCTTGGCCTAGCTCACTCTTCTGAGACCACTAAGGCTGCGTTTGAGGAAGAAGAAGAAGAAGGAGAGTGGGAAGAAGCATGAAAGTAGATAAGAAGTTGGAAGAGCACTTGGCTACCCTCCTAGAGGGATATGAGGCTAATAAAAATCAGGTAGCTCAATTTATTGAGCAGACTTCTCAACAGCTAACGGGAGCCCGTGAGAATCTTCAAAATACGGAAGACAAGATTGCTGACTTGAAGGAGATCCTGGGGTTGGAAGATGAGGTTGAAGAAGAAACAATGAAAGCTTCTGAATAATAAATAGGATACATCTATAATAAGGAAACACCTATCAGTGGTGTTTCCTTATTTTTTATACTTATGGGTGAAAAATTAAAAATACTAGCTTGCCCTGCTAATGAGGGAGGGTGTGCATACTACCGTGTGATTGCTCCGTACAAGAAACTAGAGGAGTTGTACGGTGATGAAGTAGAGGTGCGTTGGAACAAGAACCCCTTGGGAATGAATGAGCAGGATGGAACATGGCAGCCCGATTGGGACTTCGCAGACATGAAATGGGCTGATGTAATTGTCTTAAATAACTTAACTAATTTTGGGGGAAACTATACTGCACGAATTGTTGGGAAGGGTAAAGAATTTGGAAAATTCGTTCATTATGATACAGACGATCTTCTTACTAATTTATATGAAGGGCATCGTTTGTATAAAGTGTACCAAGATAAGGGACTCGGTGAGATTACAAAGTTTATATATAAACACTCTGATTTAGTGACCGTTACTCAACGAAAATTTGCTGAGAGAGTTGCTCCTTACTGTGATCACACTATAGTGGTTATAAAAAATACTATAGATTATACTCTTCCTGGGTGGAATTTACCGAAGTTAGTTACACCTCGAAAAAAATATTGCAGATTTGGGTGGGCTGGAGGCATCCATCATGAGCAAGATGTAAAATATTTTGCGGGAGTTCCTCATTTTGTTAATCAACGAGTAGGCAGGGAAAATTGTAGGTGGGATTTTTATGGGCATCCACCCCCCAATACTCCTAAAGATGATTGGCAATGGGATGTGTGGGAAAGTTATAGGAATATTCTTATGCGAGGCTTCAAGGGGGGAAAGAACTGGGACATTCATTATGCTATGGGACCAGAGATGTACGGTCAATTTTTTACTAACATGGATATCGCTCTCGCCCCCCTAGAACCTAATGAATTTAATGATTCTAAGTCTGAGATCAAAGTGGCTGAATGTGGAAGATATAAGGTTCCACTCGTTGCGTCTGATGTTGGTTCCTATGATGAGTGGATCATTAATGGAGTGACAGGTTATCTTATTGATCCTAAAAAAGGAAAAACGGAGTGGATTAAGACTTTGACTAAGGTAGGAAAAGATAAGAAGCATCGAGAGGAGATGGGGGAGAATTTGTTCAAAATAACGGAGGAGAATTTTGATATGAATAAGAAGGTAGGAGAGCGTTTGGCTTTATACAGAGAGTTAATGGGGGCAAGTGATGATTAAATTAGTAAGTGGTTGGACTCGTCCTGGAGGTGGGACTATTGCAAACATAGCATTAACTAATTTACTAAATGAGAATGGGGTAGAGTGCATTTTTTATGGACCTGATGAGTGGCATTTAGATAAGTGCAAGGGGGGTCTTCTTAAAGATGCATTATTTTATGAAGAAGATACTGTAATTAGTCATTTCATTCAGGTTCCAGCGGGGCTTGCTTGTAAAAATCATATTTTATATTGTCATGAAAAAGATTTATTCCCACTGAACAAAGTAGATTATAAAAAATACAATACGATTGTTTTTGTGAGTAATGAACAAAAAAAATGGCACGGAGTTACCCATCCTTCCGTTATTATACCACCTATAGTGGAAACCTTGAAATGGAAGAACCCACATAATGGAGTAGCAGGGGTTGTCGGGAGTGTGGATGAGAACAAACAAACTCATATGTCGGTCCAGAGAGCTATTACAGACGGTTACGCTAAGATTAAGCTCTTTGGAGAAGGGAATGATCGGCTGTATTTTGATGAGTCTGTGCGCCCTTTGTTAGACGCTCAGGCTGAAGTGATTCTAGAGGGGCATCAGGATAATAGAGAAGCCATGTATGGGCAAGTAGAAGTTGTATATCATTCTTCCAGAAGTGAAACATTCGGTTTAGTAGAAGCGGAATGTAGTCTTGCAGGGATTCCCTTTAACGGTCCCTCTAATAATCCAGCTATTGTGGATAAAAAAGAAATATACCGACGATGGAAAAAACTTTTCTGATTGTGACCCCAGTGTATAACTCCGAGGAGTGGATTGCTAAATGTATTGAATCTGTAAGGAGGCAAAGTTATAAAAAATTTGTACAAGTCATTGTAAATGATGCCTCTACTGATAATACTCTTGAAGAAGCTAAGAGAGCAATAAATAAAGATCCTCGATGTATCTTAATACAGAAGGATAGTAAGAAGGGAATTGCCCATAGTCACATTGTAGCACATGAGTATTTGGGGAAGAAAGCTGAAGACGATGATATTTATATACATGTGGATGGGGATGATTGGCTCGCCCACGATGATGTCTTGAAAAGGTTATCACAGGTATATGAGGATAAGGATGTGTGGGCCACATATGGAAATTATGAAGCAACTGATGGTTCCCCGTCTATTTGCAGACAGGTAGATGGATTAAGACCAGCACGATTCGAAATACGCGCTGGATGGCCTTACTCTCACTTAAGAACTTTTAGAAAATTTTTATGGGATAACGTAGCTCTGGGGGAGATGAAAGATAGTCAGAATCAATTACTAAGTGCGGCGTTCGATGTAGCTATATTTGCCCCTATTTTAGAGATGGCGGGACCTAGGGTACGCTTTCTAAATGAGACTTTGTATGTTTATAATAGACATAATCCCCTGAGCGAGGATCGAGTATCTATATCTGAACAAGCTCGCTGTGCGATAGAAGTTGCAGATAAACCATATAGGCAACCACTATGATTGGAAGTTTTATACAAGGAGGATTAGGAAATCAACTTTTTCAAGTTGCCGCAGGAGTTGCTCATGCTAAAAAAGTAGGGACTCTATTTTCAGTGATAGAGGGGCAGCATCATCTCCCCCTCCAAGGAAATAATATTTCTACTTATAAATCTAATATTTTGCGTAATGTGAAAAGTATTTCACAAGACCATTTTAAAAATTGTAGAGTATATCATGAACAGGGGCATCATTATACGGCTCTCCCCCCTATTAATAATTTGTTTTTACATGGTTATTTTCAAAGCGAAAAATACTTTGAAAATTATAAAAAAGAAATTGCTGACCTATACTCAATTACCCCAGAGATTGAGAAAATAATAGGAGAAGAGTATCCTTATCTGGCAACTGAGAAGGTAGTTTCTTTGCATGTTAGACGGGGGGATTATTTGGATCACCCAACTATTCATCCAACCTTGGATAATTCTTATTACACAGAAGCTCTCGCTTCTATTTCAGATAAGGATAGGGTTCTTATTTTTTCTGATGATGTAGATTGGTGTAGAAAAACCTTTGGTAATACTTTTTCCTATTCCTCTTTAGATAAAGATTATCTAGACCTGTATACTATGAGTAAATGTTACCATCACGTTCTAGCTAATAGTACCTTTAGTTGGTGGGGTGCATGGCTCTCTAATACGATGGGTAGTGTAATAGCTCCTACCCTATGGTTTGGCCCTCATGGAGCGCAGGATACGCAGGACATCCTTCCTGAGAGATGGGAGAGAATATAATGCTTTTAGATTTACGAAGATTGCACCAACAGTACGAAATGAAAGTAAAAGGTGTTCTTCATATTGGAGCACATTATGGAGAGGAAAATTCTATTTACCAGGAGTTGGGGTATCCTAATAAAGTTTACTTTGAGCCCTTGGCTAAAAACTATAAAGTTTTGTCGGAGAGAGTAACTGATAGTACTTTATATCAAGTAGCTCTTGGCGCGGAACCTTCTGTAAAGAGCATGTATGTAGAATCTGCTAATCAAGGACAATCCAGTTCTATATTAAAACCTAAGATTCATTTACAGCAGTATCCTCATATCACCTTCCCAGAGCGGGAAAAGGTTACTGTTGAGACTCTAGACAATGTGATTGAAGATAAGGCTTCATATAATTTCATAAATATGGATGTTCAGGGGTATGAGTTAGAGGTGTTGAAGGGCGCAACCGAGATTTTACAACACATAGACTATTTAATGTGCGAGGTAAATCGCGCAGAGGTTTATGAAGGATGCTGCATGGTTGATGATCTTGATGTGTTTTTAAAGCCTTACGGCCTAGGAAGAGTAGAAACTACTTGGGATGGTGTAACCTGGGGGGACGCTTTTTATGTCAAAAAAGAAATTTAATTTAATTGGGGGGCCTTTTCAACATGCTTATACTTCTACCTTGTGGAAGAAAGCTAAACATTTGGAATGGGATTTTAATTCTAAAGCAAACTCAACTACTTTTTATGTAGATCGAGAAATTTTTCTTGCGTTGGATGATAAGCAAGATGGAAAAAGGAAGTTCGGTTGGTTATTAGAATCAAGATCTATTGTCCCAGGGCTTGTTGAAAAGATTATAGCAATGAAGCAGGAGATTCTAGAAGTATATGATGCTATTTTTACACACGATCAAAGGCTTTTGGGGTTGGATGATAAGTTTAAGTGGTGTCCTGCATATGGAACCTACATTGAAGAACCCCAACTGCATGATAAAACGAAGCTTGTATCTATGGTAACTTCCAATAAAAACCTAACTCCTCTTCATGCGCTGCGTAATGAGTTAGCTATAAAATGGAAAGATTCTTTAGATTTGTTCGGAAGAGGGTATAAAGAAATTGAGAAAAAGGAAGAGGGAGTAGTTCCGTATATGTTCTCTATCGCTATAGAGAATGATTGCTATAAAACTTACTTCACTGAAAAGATTACTGATTGTTTTGCAACAGGTACAATCCCCGTGTACTTGGGAACCCCCGATATAGGAGATCATTTTAACTCAGATGGTATAATTACCTTATCTAATGATTTTGAGTTATCACAGCTAACACCTGAGTTGTATGAGTCTAAAGAGAAGGCAGTTAAAGATAATTTTGAACGGTCCTTGGAGTATGATGTACTAGAGGATTGGATTTACAAGAAGTATTTATTATGACAAAGAAGTGTATCTTGTTTCAGCCAGCAGGTTTAGGGGATGTTTTATTTATACAGAAAATTGCACATCATTTAGTGGATGAGGGTTATCAAGTGTACTATCCCCTCCTTTCGGGATTGATGTATATTGCTGATTATCTTGAAACAGATGGTATTACTTTTGTAGCAGAAGAAGCAATACCCACTTCGGGTATTGATTCCTTTTATAATGTGAGAGATGCTGATACTCCGCAGGGTAGAGAATTTTTTGGTTTCAATTCGAATGTCTCTAGAGCAGCTTGTAAATATATACCGTTTAATATTGATTATTTAGATTGGCAAAAATATATTACCTTAAAAAGAAATTATGAAAAAGAAGAGAGCTTAAAAAATAAATTAAACCTTCCTTCTGAGTATTGCTTAGTTAACAGGAACTTTGGAACTCCTCCAGGGAATGTAGTGTTGGACTTCGATGTTGATACGGATTTACCTGTGATAAATATGGGTCTAATGGAGGGATATACTTTGTTTGATTGGTGTGGAGTTATTGAGGAGGCGACAGAAATTTACTCTGTAGAAACAGCTATTAATTACTTGATTGATATACTTCCAATCAAAGCTAAAAAATTAGAAGGTTTTTCTAGGTATGATCCTCCCACATATAAACCCATCGAGGGGATTTTTAAAGCACCTTGGAATTGGAATTTATAAGGAGATAAGATATGGGGGTTATTCAAAAGATTCTGTCTAAGGCAGAGATAAGTAAAGAACGAGGGTCCTTTGTAGAGTTTGAACTGAACGAAGGAGGTGTTGTTCACATACAGAACGGTGTGTGGAGAATTGAGATGCAAGTACCAGAATTTGTGGAGTTTGCGGTCGCTTGTGTAGAGGCAGCAGAAAATTTAAAATCTATAAAAGGAATTGAAAAATGAATAAAGAAGTAATACAAAAAGCCGTGGACATGAATGATGAGTACATGCTAAATGGGTTTCGTCAATACAGTAAAGGGTGTAAATATTTTGTGGAAAGTGGGGCTAGGCTTGGTAATGGAGTTTACAAGGCTATTGCAATAGATAGATTTGAGCAATTTTTCACTTGTGAGTTAGACACCGCTTACTACCAGCACTGCGTCGATGAGTTTTCTGATTATGATAATATAAAAATTTACGAGGGATATTCTACTGATGCGTTTACTATTCTTTTACCTCAATTAAATAAAAAAACCTTTTTCTATCTGGATGCTCATGATGAAGGAGGTGGAAGTTACGCACTACATGCTCCTCTTCCCACCTACGGAGAATTGGATTTAATCAAAGAGCTGTGTTCCTCGAATAAACATCACATTTTGATTGATGATATCCCTGTTTATTTCCCTAGTCCTCCTGTAGAATTGGAGGAGAAGCTCTTAGCTATCAACCCCAATTATATTATTGAGAGATATGAAGGGCATCGCATTCCTGGTTATCAAATGGCGGCTTATTTAAATGAAGAAGACTGAAATTATAGAGCAAACATTCGAAGAATTGGATAAGAACTTTGAATTTTTAACATTACGAAATTTTCATCTCATCCCAGAGGAGTCCTCGATTGAAAATGACATTGATCTTCTTATTCACAAAGAAGATTACGATAAAGTATCTGCCTTCATGCAGGCTCAGGGGTATGAGATTACTTATGATCAAGGTCATGAATATTTATACGGTGCGGTTAGTCATATTCATTGTGTAAAGCGCGACCAAGGTATTCATTTCGATATAGTAGCAGGGCTATACTACCGCAGTCTATCTAACCCCAAAATCTTTGTTGGAGGTTTTGAAACCTTAGAAAAAAGTATGTGGGATAACAAGGTGCCTACTTCGGAGTGCTGGAAATACGAGCCAAGCATTGAAGATCAGTTAACCCATGTATGCTCACATAGTATATTTGATAAACGTCAGGTGAGCCCTTTTTATGGCTCGTTAATAAAAGATCTGTATGAAGCCTCGGATAAAGAAAGAATACAACTTCTCTTTGATTCCTCTTTTTATAAAGTCTCTTCTCATCTTCTCTCTGTAATAGGAGGAGGAGACTGTTCTACCCTCTTTAACGAGTATGTAGGGTACAGTCAATATTAATTATGAAGACAGTAATTTATACAATAGTTGCAGGAAATGCTCAAGAGTACGCTCAATATTGCATTCCCAGCATCGAAGCATACGCTAAAAAGATCGGAAGTGATTTTGTAATTCTTACAGAGGAGGATAAGGATCCTGCATACCCCACCAATCATTTCATTATCTATGAAGCGTTCAAGCAGTTTGAAAACTCTGACTACGATCAGATGGCATTCATGGATGCGGACATTATTATTAACCCCTCCACCCCCAATATATTTGAAGAATTTAAAGAAGGTTTCTGGGTGAGACAGGGGTGGGAATGGGCTAAAGTAGCTGGGTATATTGATCAGTACTTCGGTTTTCCGAAGCGAATTTTTCTTAGATACTTCAGCAGCGGTATAGTAGTATCTACCAAGAAAGAAATTAAAGAAATAAATCAGCACCTTCATGCCCCCTGGCATATTGGACCGTGGGGAGGAGATCAAGGGCAGTTAAATTATGCTTTAACTGAGTGTTCTTTTGATGTTAATATTCTTCCTTACCGATGGCATTTCACTAGAGGGTGGGCTAGAGTTTCAGATGCTTGGAAGTTTGGGGGAGATCTAATGGGTGCCGTGCGAGAAGCAGGATGCACCCGTCTAGAAGAGATTTATTGCATGCATTACGCAGGAGGAGATAAAGTTCAACAGATTTTGAATGATAAAGAGTTTTTACATAACATAGGAATAGAGTTATGAAAGAACATCCCATGACTCACAACCCCCCAGGGGGAGGGGTGCATATTTCAGATCCAAGAGTTCAAAATAAACAAATGCGTTGGCATGTGCTATACAATTTGATTGAAGATAACGCATATACAAAGATTGCTGAGATAGGGTGTCAAGAAGGTAGAACTGGCTGGTTTCTGTTAGAGAATTCTACTCAGAATGATCTTGATCTTACTTGTGTTGATCCATATTTAGTTTATGATGGATACGGATATGTAGAGCCGTTCGATATGAGCGAAGCAGAAACTCAAGCCAGGACTTATTTAAGTAAGTATATAGAAGAAGATAGATGTCATTTCGTTAAAAAATTCTCAGTGGATGCTGCTAAAGAGTTTGAGGACGAGCATTTTGATTTAGTTTTCATTGATGCAAATCACACTTATGAGTTTGTGAAAGAAGATATTAGTGCTTGGTATCCCAAAGTTAGAGTAGGAGGAGTTTTGGCGGGGCATGATTTTTGTAACGGATTTCCTGGGGTGCAGTGTGCTGTCGAAGAATATTTTAAACCTTTAAATAAAGCAGTATCCTTATCACATAATACGGTGTGGTACGTTAAGAGAGCATGAGTAACGATAGAGTTTGGTTAACCAAAAGATATCTTCCTTCTATTTCAGGTAATATTTTATTTGTGGGAACTAATACTTATACCTTCCATTATCCTTCCCTAATAAAGGGGGGAGTATTTGAATCCTTAGATAGCTGTTTAGAGAGGAGTCGTTGGGGCCGCAGTAGCGCACAACATCATAACGTCAGCATATTAGAATTTTCTCCTATTAAACAGTATGATCATGTAAGTATACATGGGTGTCATGGATATACTGGGTATAATATTAACAATTCTCACATTCGAGAGGATTTAATTAAAGCGAGTTCTTGGGTAAAGCTAGGAGGTACTTTTCAGTTTGGTCCTGCGTGTGGATATGTCCCTGAGTATGACGAAGCTTTTTGGATACAATTTATAAGGGAAGAGCCTTTTACGGAGTATGAAGTTATCTATAATAAAGTAGAGAAACCTAATTATATTTTTTGGGGAAAAAAGCATGAGAAATAAGTGGTTCATAGC
>Ga0208315_1001133_pt1 | contig 14708 bp, 12 predicted proteins | sample MalvireepMed_215_FD_184239 | JGI IMG/M metagenome (GOLD analysis project Ga0208315, IMG submission 184239) | Marine viral communities from the Global Malaspina Expedition - Malaspina viral metaG DeepMed_215 (SPAdes) (version 2) | ecosystem: Environmental > Aquatic > Marine > Oceanic | place... | reverse complement strand
GAGGATCTGGATGTCGCCACGTTCCAGCGCCGCGAGTTTGGCCCGCCGCTCGCCTCCCTTGTCGCGCCCGGTGAGGAGTTCCAGCACCACGCCCGCCTGTTCCGCCAGCGGTTGCAGCCCCATAAGGTGCTGACGCGCAAGGATTTCCGTCGGCGCCATCAGCACCGCTTGCCCGCCTGCCTCGACGGCGCGCAAAAGCGCCATGAAGGCGACCAGCGTCTTGCCCGCCCCCACATCGCCCTGCAACAGCCGGTTCATGCGTGTCTCGCGGCCCATGTCGGCGGTGATCTCTTCGACGGCGCGCTGCTGTGCGTCGGTGGGCCGATAGGGCAAGGAAGACAACACCCGTTCTTGCAACCGCCCGTCGCCCCGGTTCGCCCGCCCCATCTTGCGCCGCTCATTCTGCCGCGCCAAGGCGAGGGTCACTTGATGGGCAAAAAGCTCATCATAGGCCAACCGCTCCCGCGCCGGGGCCGTGGCGGTGAGGTCTTGCGCGTTTTGCGGGTCATGCGCCGCCTCTGCGGCGGCCACGAAATCGGGCCAAGCGGCCTGCGCGACCTGCCCCGGATCGGCCCATTCGGCCACCTTCGGCAGCCGTTTCAACGCGCCTCGGGTGGCCTTGTACATTACCTTTTGCGTCAGCCCAGAGGTGAGCGGATAGACCGGCTCAAAGTCAGGAATATCGCCCGCTTGATCTTCCGGCACGGCGAAATCCGGGTGGACCATCTGCGCCATCCCGTCAAAAAACTCCACCCGGCCCGAAACGATGCGGCGGCTGCCTTCGGGCAATTGCCGCTGCCAATAGTCGCCGCGCGCGTGGAAATAGACCAGTTGAAAACTGGTCTGCGCGTCCTCGACCGTGATGCGGTAAGCGCCGCCTTTATTGCGTGCCGGACGGTGTGCGCCGATGGTGACAGCCAGGGTGAGTGTCGCAGGCAGATGCGCGTCTTTCACACTGTCCCGCAGACGGCGGTCGATCCCGGAATGTGGCAGGGTAAAGACCAGGTCGCGCGGCGCTTGGATGCCCAATTGGCCCAGCAATTGCGCTGTCTTTGGCCCCACCCCTTCGAGCGTTTCGAGCCCCGCAAAAAGCGGGAAAAGCTGTTCCGGTCTGCCGCTCATTTGCCTTCGATCAAGGCGAGCCAGCCATCTTCATCCATCGTCTCGACCCCCAGATCGGCGGCCTTCTTGGCCTTGGACCCCGCCCCCGGCCCGGCGACCAAAATATTGGTTTTGACGCTGACCGAGCCTGAGACCTTGGCCCCCAAACGCTCCGCCCGGGCCTTGGCCTCGGCCCGGCTCATCTTCTCCAAAGTGCCGGTAAAGACGACGGTCTTGCCTGCGACGGGGCTGCCTTCGGTGTCGGGGCGTTCCGCCGGGATCACGGTCAGATGCGCCACCAACCGGTCGATTGAGGCACGCTCTGCCTCTTGCGCAAAGGCCGAAACCAGCGAACCCGCCATGACGCTGCCGACGCCATCGACGCCAATCAGATCATCCCAAGCGGGGCCGTCGAGCCCGCGCGCCTCGGCCATGGCGGCCTCAAAACTGTCCCAATCGCCGTAGTGCAGCGCGATCAGGCTCGACGCCGCCTCGCCAACATGGCGAATACCTAGGGCAAAAATCAGACGCGCCATCGGTATTTCACGGCGATCTTCGATGGCCTGAAACAGGTTGTCCGCCGATTTCGGCCCCCAGCCTTCGCGGTTTTTCAACTGCTGCACGCCGCTGCCGAAACGCTCTTTCAAGGTGAAAATATCCGCAGGCTCCGCGATCCAACCGTCATGGTAAAACTGTTCGACCTGTTTGGCCCCCAGACCGTCGATATCAAATGCCTTGCGGCTGACGAAATGGATAAGCTTTTCAACGGCCTGCGCCGGGCAGATCAGCCCACCGGTGCAGCGACGCACCGCATCGCCCGGCTCCCGGATCGCATCCGACCCGCATTCCGGGCAGGTGGTGGGATAGACAAAGGCTTCGGCATCAGAGGGACGTTTCGACAGGTCCACGTCGGCCACTTTGGGGATCACATCGCCCGCGCGGTATATCTGCACCCAATCGCCCACGCGCACGTCCTTGCCGCCGCGGATTTCGGCGCCCTTGCTGTCGAGGCCTTTGATGTAATCTTCGTTGTGCAGCGTCGCGTTGGAGACGACGACCCCGCCCACAGTAACCGGCTGCAACCGCGCCACGGGCGACAAGGCACCGGTGCGTCCAACTTGAATGTCGATCCCCTCAAGCCGGGTCCACGCCAATTCGGCGGCGAATTTATGGGCCACGGCCCACCGCGGCGTGGTGGAGCGAAAGCCAAGCCTCTCTTGAAGCGCGAGGTCGTCGACCTTGTAGACCACGCCATCGATGTCATAGCCCAGCGTGGCGCGCTGCGCTTCGATCTTTTCGTAATGGGCGACCATATCGCTTGGCCCGTCACAAAGCGCGGTCAGAGGGTTAGTTGAAAACCCCAGTTCCGCCAATCGGTCAATCGCGCCCTTCTGCGTTTCGGCCAAGGGTTCCGAGAGCGCACCCCAAGCATATGCGAAAAACTGCAATGGCCGGGCGCGGGTAATCTCTGCGTCGAGCTGCCGCAGTGATCCGGCGGCGGCATTGCGCGGGTTGGCAAAGGTCTTACCGCCCCTTTCGGCCTGCCGCGCGTTCAGTGCCGCGAAATCGGCGTGGCTCATATAGACTTCGCCGCGCACCTCCAGCAGGTCCGGCGCGCTCTTTAACTCTTGCGGGATGTTTTCAATGGTGCGGGCGTTGGCGGTGACATTTTCGCCCACCGCGCCATCGCCCCGCGTGGCGGCCTGCACCAGCAGGCCCTTTTCATAGCGCAGGGACAGCGACAGCCCATCAATTTTGGGCTCGGCCGTATAGGCCAGTTGCGCATCCGACCCCAGCCCAAGGTATTTGCGGATCCGGGCGTCGAACTCAGTGACTTCCTCGGCGTCAAAGGCATTGGCGAGCGAGAGCATCGGCACCGCATGTCGCACCTTGCCGAACCCTTCGGCGACCGGCGCGCCGACTTGCTCTGACGGGCTGTCAGCGCGCTTGAGGTCGGGGAAGCGCGCTTCGATCGCGGCATTGCGCCGTTTCAGCGCGTCATAGTCTGCGTCCGTTATTTCTGGTGCATCTTCCGTATGATAGGCGGTATTCGCCGCGCTCAGCACCTCGGCCAGCCGGGCCAGTTCCGTCTCTGCCTGCGCTTTGGTCAGCGCTTTAACCTCGATCTGGGATGTCACGATCTGCCCCCGATATTGTCACCTGTGGCTTAGATAGGTGGCGATCAGGGGCAGGTCTAGCGATTTCAGGCCCGGTTGATGGCAGGTCAGGCGCTGGCGGCCAGATCCATCTGCGCCGGTTCGGGATCGCGCAGCACATAGCCCCGGCCCCAGACGGTTTCGATATAGCTCTCTCCGCCTGTGGCTTGGCTGAGCTTTTTGCGCAGCTTGCAGATAAAGACATCGATGATCTTCAGTTCAGGCTCATCCATGCCGCCATAGAGGTGGTTGAGAAACATCTCTTTGGTCAGGGTCGTGCCCTTGCGCAGGCTCAGCAGTTCCAGCATCTGATATTCCTTACCGGTCAAATGCACGGGGCTGTCGTTGACGCTGACGGTCTTGGCATCAAGGTTCACGGCGACTTGCCCCGTCTCAATCACCGATTGGGAATGACCCTTGGAACGGCGGATGATGGCGTGGATCCGGGCCACCAATTCTTCGCGGTGGAACGGTTTGGTCAAATAGTCGTCGGCACCAAATCCAAACCCCCTGAGTTTGTTTTCCGTGTCATCGGAGCCCGACAGGATCAGGATCGGCGTGTCAATCCGCGCAAGCCGCAGTTGGCGCAGCACATCATGGCCGTTCATATCCGGCAGATCGAGGTCGAGAAGGATCAAATCATAGTCATAGAGCTTGGCCAGATCGATTCCCTCTTCGCCTAAGTCGGTGGCGTAGACGTTTAGATTCGCATGGGTCAGCATGAGTTCAATACTGCGAGAGGTCGTCGGGTCATCTTCAACTAACAATACACGCATTCGGTTTCTCCGGCTCATCTAGGACGATTGGCTAATCTTGAGCAAAAAAGGTTAACTACCCGTTACCGATACTAGATAGGCTAGCTTAACAACTTAAAGTTGTCTATACTTTTTCAAGGCAGTGGCCTTCAGCGCGGCCTCCCCATGCTCTGTAACCGCATGTAACCATTCCATAAATTCATCATCACTAATGCCATAACGCTCCAGCGCTTCGGATTGGGTGATCAGCCCATAGACCACCCCCCGCACCACGGCTGCCTTGCGCGAGGCGACCCACCTTCGCGTATCTGCCCCAGGCAAATCGGCGCGTGACATCACGCTCCCGTCAGCGAGGGTAACAGACCGTGGCCCATCGACTTTTTTCAGGTACATCGCATCATCCGCCATTGTTCTGGCGGCCAATAACCCCCATCTGCCTTAACGCGGCGTGAAGCCTGCCCTTGTGACTAGGTAGGATTTTCCTATATTCGCGCACAAACTCCGGAGAGACCCATGGCCCTTGATCAGACACCGCCGCTCAATTCGCTTGGCTTTGCCAAGGCGCCCGCAGATACGCGCGTCGTCGTGGCGATGTCGGGTGGTGTGGACAGTTCCGTCGTGGCGGCCATGCTCAAGGACGAAGGCTATGACGTCGTCGGCGTCACCCTGCAGCTTTACGACCACGGCGCGGCGCTGGCCAAGAAAGGTGCCTGCTGCGCGGGCGTCGACATTCAGGACGCCCGCCGCGTGGCCGAGGAAATGGGCTTTCCACATTACGTGTTGGACTATGAAAACGTCTTCAAGGGCGCCGTAATCGACGAGTTCGCCGACAGCTACCTTGGCGGTGCCACGCCCGTGCCCTGCATCCGCTGCAACGAGCGGGTCAAGTTCAAGGACTTGCTGGAAACCGCCAAGGACTTGGAGGCAGACTGCATGGCCACCGGTCACTATATCCAGCGCAAGATGGGCGAAAACGGGCCAGAGCTTCATGCCGCTGCGGACGGCAACCGAGACCAGAGCTATTTCCTGTTCTCCACCACCGAAGAGCAGCTTTCCTATCTGCGCTTCCCGCTGGGCCATCTGCCCAGCAAGGACGACACCCGCAAGCTGGCGGCGAAATACGGGCTGGAAGTCGCGGACAAACCTGACAGTCAGGATATCTGTTTCGTCCCCAATGGCGACTATGCCGCGGTGATCCGCAAACTACGCCCCGAGGCCGCCGATCCGGGCAATATCGTCGATACCGAAGGCAATGTGCTGGCAAAACATGAGGGCGTGATCCACTACACCATCGGTCAGCGCCGGGGCTTGGGCATCGGCGGTCTGGCCGATCCGCTTTATGTGGTGAAGCTTGATGCCGAGCGCAAAGAGGTCGTCGTTGGCCATAAATCCATGCTCGCCACCCGCAAGATCCCGGTGCGAGAGATTAACTGGCTGGGCGATGAGCCCCTGACCTCGCGCCCGGAGTGGCACATCGCCGTGCGCGTGCGCTCCACCCGTCCGCCGCGCGATGCGATCCTGCGCCCGATCAGCGCGACCGAGGCCGAGGTTGAACTGCTGACCGCCGAGGAAGGCGTGTCGCCGGGTCAGGCTTGCGTGTTCTATGATCCTGAAAGCACACGCATCTTCGGCGGCGGCTGGATCCACCGGGGCTGATCCCGCCTACATCCGGGCCAGCACCGCGCGCGCGGCCCGCAGGCCCGGGGCCTCGCCGCCCTGCCCCAAACGTTGCATCGTCAGCGCCATCGCGTCCTTCTGGGCGCCGGGCGCGCGCAGCACCTGCAAGACACCTTCGGCAATCGGGCCGGGGCGGCAGTTCGCGCCGATGAACTCCGGCACCACGCGGGTTTCCGAGACGAGGTTGACCAGCGTTACCGTATCCACGCGCAGCATCCGCCCGATAATCTGGCGGCTGATCCAGTTCATGTCATAGGCGATGACCATCGGCGTGTTCACCGCGGCCAGTTCCAGCGACACGGTGCCCGAGGCCGCCAGCGCCACATCCGCCGCGCGGAAGGCGGCGCGTTTGGTGGCGGTGAACTCTTCTGGCACCATATCACGCGGGTCCAGCACCAGCGGGTTGCCCGCCCAATTGCGCGTCACCTGTTTGACCAATGCCGCCACCGGACTGGCCGCTGGCACCACGACGCGCAAGGCCGGCTCCGCCTCGACCAGCCTTGCGACGACCTGCTGGAACACTGGCGCCAGCCGCGTGACCTCGCCCCGGCGCGAGCCGGGCAACGCCAGCAACAGCGGTGCGTCGGCGAGGCGATGTTCGGCGCGGAAGGCCGCAGCGGCAGCGTCATCGGCCACAGGCTCGGCCACCACCGGGTGCCCCACGAAATCACAGGCCATGCCCGCCGCTTCCATATAGGGCGGCTCGAAGGGGAACAGCGCCAACACATGATCGACAGATCGGGCCATCTTCTCAGCCCGGCCGGGGCGCCATGCCCAGACGGTCGGGGCGACGTAATGCACTGTTCGGATGTTAGATTTCTCTTTCACCTTCCGCGCCACACGCAGGGAAAAATCGGGGCTGTCGATGGTGATGAGCACATCTGGCTTGGTCTCGATCACTGCCTGCGCCGTCTCATTGATCCGGGCCATCAGCGCGCGGTATTTCGGCAGGATCTCAGCCAGCCCCATGACGCTGAGCTCATCCATGTCGAACCGGCTTTCCAACCCCTGTGCCATCATCATCGGCCCGCCGATGCCGTCGAAGGTCACTTCAGGACAAAGCTCTTTCAGCCCCGCCATCAGCGCGCCGCCCAACCGGTCGCCCGAAGGTTCGCCTGCCAGAATGAACACCTTCACGCCGCGCCCCCCTCTCGGACCCAGAGCACCAGTCCCAGTTCATCGGCCAGCGCCACGCAGGCGTCACGCTCTAGCAGCATCACGCCGCCTGCCTTGACCACCACGCCCGCCAGCCCCGCCGCATGGGCGGCGCGCAGCGTGTCGGGGCCGATGGTGGGCAAATCAATCTCGCGGATTTGGCCAGTTTTCGGACCTTTGCAGAGCACCGCTCGCGCCCCGCGCACCATCTCTGGCAAGGTCGTGAGCAAATGATCCGTGCCGCCGATGGTTTCGACCCCATACACCTGCTCACGCCCAATCACGCAGGCCTGTCCGATGTCGAGTGTCGCCAAGCCATTCAGCACGGCGGCACCACGCGCGGCATCCCGGCGCATCTGCTCATCGGGCAACTCCCGCGACAGCACTCCGCTGTCGGCCAGCAAGTCGGGCACCAATTCATCGGCCCCGACCACCCGCATGCCGTGGTCTTCGAAAATCGTCTTGATCACCTCAAGCGCGCCATTGTCACCCGCGGCCAGTGCCTGTTTGAACTGCGGTACCAAAGGTGCGGTGCGGATATCCAGCTTTGCGGGGTCCAGCGTGGGCCGGTCAATTGCCCCGCACAGACACACATCCCGAATACCCACGCCCAAAAGATGCGCCAGAAGGCTGCCCAAGGTCTCCAAACGAAAGGTCAGATCGGGCTTCAACCCATCAGGCGCGCAGCCCTCATAGGCGCAGACCAACGGCGACTCGGCCTGCGCCGCCGCCACCCGTGCGGGCAAGCCGCCGCGTCCGGCGATCAGCGCAAGGCTCATTTCGGCGTCAGGAAATGGCGGCCCGTGTCGGCCATGACAAAATCGACGATCTGGCGGACGTAATCGCTTTGGGTTTCGTCTCCCAAACGCCGCGCCCGGTCCGAGAATGTCCCCTCTCCCTGTGCCAACATCTGGAACGCGGCCCGCAGCGCCGTGATGTCGCTCCGTGCCACGCCCGCGCGCTTTAGCCCGACAAGGTTCAGCCCGTCCAGATCGCCCCGCGGCGCTTGCACAAGCCCGTAGGGGATCACGTCATTGGTCACCATGGTCACCGCGCCAATGATCGCGCCCTGGCCGATGCGGACCCACTGATGGATGCCCGAGAGCCCGCCAATGATCACGTCATCTTCAAGCACGCAATGCCCCGCCACAGCGGCGTTGTTCACCACGATCACGCGGTTGCCGACGATGGCGTCATGAGCAATGTGACAGCCCGCCATGAACAGCCCGTCGTCGCCCACGCGGGTCACCCCGCCACCGCCTTCGGTGCCGCAGTTCATCGTGACATGTTCGCGGATGCGGTTGCGTTCGCCTATGACCAGACGGCTGGCTTCGCCCTTGAACTTCAAATCCTGCGGAATCTCACCGATCACCGCGAAAGGAAAGATCACCGTGCCCGCGCCGACCTCGGTCTGGCCGGTGACGACGACATGGGATTTCAACTCCACATCCGCCTTCAACACGACCTCAGGCCCGACGACGCAAAAGGGGCCGACGCGCGCCGAAGGGTCGATCTGCGCCCCTTCTTCGATCACGGCACTGGGGTGGATATTGCTCATGCTGCGTCCTGTGGCAGGTCCAGCATCGCCATGAACTCGGCCTCGGCGGCCATTTCGCCCTCGACCGTGGCAACACCGCCGAATTTCCAGATTTTCGCACCCGGCTTGCCGCGCAGGGTCGTCAGATCCATCCGCAGCACATCGCCGGGGCCAACCTTGCGGCGGAACTTACATTTGTCGATCGACATGAAATAGATCAGCATGTCGCGGTCCTGCATGCCAAGGGCGGTGCCCACCATCACGCCCGCAGTCTGGGCCATCGCTTCAACAATGGTGACGCCCGGCATGATCGGCGTGCCGGGGAAATGGCCCTGAAAATGCGGCTCGTTCATGGTGACGTTTTTGTAGCCGACAGCACTCTCGGTGCCCTTGATCTCTTCGACCTTGTCGACCAGCAAAAAGGGATAGCGGTGCGGCAGGATGCGCTGGATCAACTGGATATCGGCGCGCAGCAGCTCTTCGGTCATGGACTGTCCTTTGTCTCAGAAGGTTGCTGAATGGCTACCAATTCAGGCGGCTGGGGGCAAGCATCCCCGCGGAACGGGCTGATCAGTCGGCGTCGGCCAGCCCGGTTCCGATCGCCTCATTCAGCAGGGCAATCGCCTCATCCGTGACCTCAATCACCGAGGAAGAAACAAAGACCCGCCGCTGCTCAAGAATGACCGCCGCGTCGGAATTGCGCATCAATTGCTCAAGCACCGGGGCCGCAGCAGACAAAAACCGCTCGCGCTCAAGATCCAGCGCCTCGCTTAGCGCCCGGTTCTTCGCCGCTTGCTCGGCCCTTGTGCGCTGTACCTTCTCGTCAAAGGCATCGGCCAGCAGCCGGAACTGAGCGGGCTTCATCTGCGATCGTTTTTCGGTGAGTTCGCGTTCTTCCGCCTCTAGCGCCGCCTCAATCTCGCGGTTTTCGGTGGCCAGCTGCTCACTCTCGGCTTCGATCTCACGGGTGACGCGCTGGCCAAAGGCACTGTCGCGGAACAGACGCTCGGAATCGATGGTCAGCACGGGGCTGATCACACCGCCCCGCGCGGGGGCTGGCGTGTTTGTTTGCGGCTCTGCCACGGGGGCCTGCTGCGCGAGGCCGGGGGTCGCCCCGGCCAGCATCATCACCAAGGGGATGAAAGCGCGGCGCATGGGCTTAGAACGTGGTCCGCAGCGTGACCTCAAAGCTTTGCTCTTTGTCAAAGCTCTCTTTCTTCAGCGCGTCGGAGACGTTGAACTGAAGCGGGCCAAGCGGCGTGTCCCAGAAGACCGAGACGCCGATCACGTGACGGAAAGAGCCGCCTTCGCCGACGATGGTGCCGCCCGTGGTGTCGACATCGCTCAGATCCCACAGGTTGCCCACGTCATAGAAGACACCACCAGAGATGCCATATTCCTCGGGCAGCCCCAGCGGGAACTCCGCCTCGAAACGGGCCACGGCAAAGAGGTTGCCGCCAAGCGCGTCATCCACACCGTTGCTTTGATCGCGCGGACCGATGCCGCCCGGCTCAAAGCCGCGCATGATCGACGGGCCAAGGATGAAGCGGTCAACCGCACGGTTGGTGCCGCCGTTCCATGCCAGCGCACCGCCTTCAAGCGTGGCGCGAAGGGTCACTTCTTCGTTGAAGATGCGCTTTTCGCCCGCGATCTTGGCTGTCGTCTTGATAAACTCGTTATCCCCACCAAGCCCGGCAAAGTCCTGCCCGAACTCGAACAGAATGCCCTGTGTCGGGTCCAGCCCGGTGCGGCGGGTGTCATAGGTGTAGGTGTAGCCGAGGGAGGAAGAAAACAACGCGCCCTCCGCGATTTCATTCGCGATGGTGGCGCTGTTATCCTCATCATCACGCTCCAGCATCTCGATCCCTTCGAGCGTATAGCGCGTCGACAGACGGCCATTCTCGCTGACCGGGAAGGTCAGGCTGGGCTGGAACACCAGACGTTCGGTGTCATAGCTGGTGTAAGACGAATTGGTTTCCGCATAATCAAGCTTGAGACCAAGCGCCACGTCGCGCCCCAAAAAGCGCGGCTCGACAAAGGTCACGCCATAGCGCGTGGCATCTTCGGCGGTGGAGATCGACAGGTTCAGCCGCTGGCCGCGCCCGAGGAAGTTTTCCTCTTGGAAGCTGACCGCCACACCGAAACCGTCGTTGTTCGAGAAGGAGCCGCCGAAGTTCAGCGAGCCTGTGGGCTTCTCTTCCACATCCACGTCGATCACGACCTGCTCGGGGCTGGAGCCTTGGCGGGCGTTGACCTCTGCCGTCTCGAAATACTGCAACGCGCGGATGCGTTCCGCCGCTTGGCGGATTTCGCGCGGGTTGAAGGGATCCCCCTCCACGCTGTCGAACTCGCGCCGGATCACGCGGTCAAGCGTGGTGGTGTTGCCTTCGATGTCGATCCGCTCAACAAAGATACGCTCCCCACGGGACAGCTTGTAGGTAACGTTGAGCGACAGATCGCGGTCGTTGCGGTCGATCACCGGCTCGACCCGCAGGAAATCGACGCCATCGCGGATCGCTTGGCGCTCGATCCGGGCGATGTCATTTTCGATCAGAGTGGGCGAGTAGATCACGCCGGGGCGGATTTTGAGCAGGTCACGGTACACGGCGGCGTTCAGCCCCGGCACCTCGGATTCGACCGACACGTTGCCGAAACGGAACTGCTGCCCCTCGGTGATGTTATAGGCCACGAAGACGCCATCGCGTTCTTCGGTCAGCTCGGCGTTGACCGCCTCGGTACGCATGTCGACATAGCCGCGCGAGAGGTAGAAATCCCGCAGCATCTGCTTGTCGGCCTCAACCCGGCCTTCGACATAGGTGTCCCGTTTGACCAAACGGCGGAACAGGCCCGCCTGTTTGGTGCCCAGAACGCGGCGCAGACGGCGGTCGGAATAGACCCGGTTGCCGACAAAGCTCAGACGCTCGATCTCGACGTTGTCGCCTTCGAAGATTTCAAACACCAGATCGACGCGATTTTGATCGCGGCGGATGATGCGGGGCTGCACGCGGGCCGACAGACGGCCTTCGTTGCTATAGGCCTCGGCGATGGCGGCGGCATCTTGCTCGGCTTGGCTGGGGTTGAACACCCGACGCTCGGTCGAGCCGATGAGTTCGGCCAGCATCTCATCCTTGATGCGGCGGTTGCCTTCAAAGCTGACCCGGTTCAGCGTCGGCAGTTCCACCACCGTGATGACCAGCGTGTTGCCCTGCGGCTCAAGAGCGACGGATTCGAACAGGCCCGAGTTTTGCAGGTTCTGATAGGCGTCGTTCAACTGACCGCCCGACACCGCCTGCCCGCGCCCGATACCGGCCCGACGCAGAATCGCGCTGTCGCCGATCCGCTCGTTGCCGTCGATGACGACCGTATTGAACTGATATTGCTGCGCCTGCGCTTGGCTGCCCGGCACGAGCCAGGCCACGGACAACATGACACAAAGCGATGCCCCCCGAAGGGTCTTGCCAACATTGCTGCGCTGTGCCCACTCGACGGGCATTCTGCCCTCGTTCCTCAGTCCCATTACACCGACCCGTTTTTTTACGACATTGTTGTCAACCTGACTACGCAGGTTAACGGGGTTTGTCAAAAGCAACGGCTGAGAAAATATACCATATCATGCGGCAAGTTGGGCCAGAATGACATCATGAGCCAAGATCGTGCAGAAGCACCCGATAGGGCACTCTATCACGCACTGGCAAGCACTCAGAGAGAGGCGACAAAGGCCCCGGCAGAAAGCGCCGTGGCAATGGCCGCGGCAAAGAACGCACGGTCCCAATTAAGGTCCAAAAGCAGGCTTAGGCCGCGGTATGATCCTTGTAACACGTGCATCATGGGTTCCTTCTTGCTGAAAGATGACCATAGCCAAGGATTGCGGCACGATTTTGTTCAATTAAGGCCATTTCAAGGCATTACGCCCTGCCCGTAAGGGCAAGGCGTAGGCTGTCTTTCAATCTCAGGGGGGCCGCCCGGCCCTATGGGCAGAACAAGTCGTTCCCAAGTGCAAAGAGCATCAAGGTCAGCACCAAGGCGATGCCCATGGTCATCAAAATCCGTAGCGCGCCATCGCTGGGCGGTTTGCCGGTCACGGCCTCATAGGCGTAAAACACCAGATGCCCGCCGTCCAAGGCCGGGATTGGGAAGAGGTTCAGCAGACCGACCGCCGTGCTCAGCACCGCGATGAAATAGATGAAGGACTGCGCCCCCTGGCTCGCCATCGCGCCCGAGGTCTGGGCGATGCCCACAGGGCCGCTCAGGTTGCAGGTGCTGATATTGCCGACGATCATCTCGCGCAGGCCCGAGATTGACCCGGTGATGATGCGCCAAGTGTTGTCCAGGCCCGAGCTCAGCGCCTCCCCCACGCCGGGCGTATCGGTTGCGGGCACAAAGGCCATGCCGCCGACGATGCCGATGCGCAGGTTTTGCTTGAAACTGCCATCGGGCTGCGGCTCATCCGTGGCTTTGGGAACGAGGGTGAAAGGCAGGCTCTCGCCGTCGCGCCAGACGGTCAGCTCCTGCGGCGCCCCTTCGGAAGCTTCGACCACCTCTTTCAACTCACCAAAGGCCACGATCTCTTGCCCGTTGACGGCGGTGATCACATCCCCGCTGCGCAAACCGGCCTCTTGCGCTGCCGATTGCGGCGCGACATTGCTGACCAGCGGCGGCATCAGATAGGGGCCGGGCACGGTCAGGTCTGCCCCATCGCGGGTGATGTCATAGCTCAAGACCGCTTCTTGCGGCAGATTCGTCAGGAAATCGCTATAGCCCCCACCGGCAGCAAGCGAGGGCACCGGCGCGCCTTCGACCGCGCGCAGAATGTCGCCCGGCTCCAACTCATAGGCCGCATTGGGAAGCGCCCGCAGTTCCCCTACGGTGAGCGGATCGCGGGCGGTGCCTGCGGTCATCGCCACGGCGAAAAAGATGAGGATCGACAGGGCAAAGTTGAACACCGGCCCCGCCGCCACGGTCAGCGCGCGGGCATAAAGCGGCGCGCCGTGCATCGTGTGGCGCAGCGCCTCGGGGTCTTCGGCCAGCGCCTCCATCGCGGTTTCGTCCTTGCCGGAGGCCGCATTGGAATCGCCCGCGAATTTCACATAGCCGCCAAAGGGCAGCAGCGCGAACTGCCAGCGCGTGCCGCGCTTGTCGATGCGCGAAAACAGCACCGGGCCGAACCCGAGGCTAAAGACATCCGCCTTGATCCCGGTCCAACGGCCAACGATGTAATGGCCGTATTCGTGGATCGCCACGATCACCGACAGCGCCACGACAAAGGCCAATATCGTCCAAATCAGCCCGCCGAACTCCGGCAAAAATCCCATGATGTCCAACGTGCTATCCTGCTCTTTTATGAATTGCGGCTGTCGCGGCCTTACGGGCGAGATGATCGACCTCGGCCACCAGATCAAGTGTCATTTCGTCGCTGCCCCGGCCCAGCGATGCGTCAGCGGCGCGCGCCTCCAACACCTCTTCGACAATCTCGGCCATTTCGGTAAAGCGCAACTGCCCGGCAATGAAGCCATCGAGTGCCACCTCCTTGGCCGCGTTAAAGACTGCGCCCATGAGCCCCCCCGCCGCCATCACCTCCCGCGCGAGGCGCAGCGCAGGCCAGCGGGCGTCGTCAGGGGCGGTGAAATCGAAACGTCCGATTTTGGTCAGGTCCAGCCGTTCCACCGGCAGGGGCGCGCGCTGCGGATGGTGCAGCGCATAGCCGATCGCGTGGCGCATATCGGGCGGGCCGACATGGGCCATCAGCCCACCGTCGCAAAACCCCACCAACGCATGGATCATCGACTGCGGATGCACAAGCACCTCGATAGCCTCCGGCGAGACTCCGAAAAACTCTCGCGTTTCAATGACTTCCATCGCTTTGTTGAACATCGAGGCCGAGTCAATGGTGATCCGCTGCCCCATATCCCAATTGGGATGGTTTGAGGCTTGATCGAGCGTCGCATTGGCGAGGTCTTCGAGCGGCCAATCGCGAAACGCCCCGCCGCTGGCAGTGATGATGACGCGCTCAACGGCGGTCATATCCTCGCCCACGAGCGCTTGGAAAACGGCGGAATGTTCGCTGTCGACCGGCAGGATCGTCGCGCCATTGCGCTCAGCCTCGCCCATGATCAGCGCCCCGGCGCAGACCAGCGATTCCTTGTTGGCCAGTGCCAGTGTGCCGCCTTGGCGCAGGGCGGCCAGCCCCGGTGCCAGCCCCGCAGCACCGATGATCGCCGACATCGTCCAATCTGCCGGACGCGATGCCGCCTCGGCGATCGCGTCAGACCCTGCCGCCGCCTCAATCCCGCTGCCGCTAAGCGCGTCGCGCAGATCCTCCAGCAGGTC
>Ga0208315_1001132_pt1 | contig 14715 bp, 33 predicted proteins | sample MalvireepMed_215_FD_184239 | JGI IMG/M metagenome (GOLD analysis project Ga0208315, IMG submission 184239) | Marine viral communities from the Global Malaspina Expedition - Malaspina viral metaG DeepMed_215 (SPAdes) (version 2) | ecosystem: Environmental > Aquatic > Marine > Oceanic | place... | reverse complement strand
AGAGAGACCCAAGGGGGAGAAATAGCATGAGTCATTCGGGAAACGATCAGATAATCGATGCGATCAGAGATGAGATGGAAGAGGAACCCGTCGTGAAATTACTGGAACAGATTGAGACCTACGGAATCCTGAGACGTAAGCAAGGGCAAGCTGAAGGACCGGGCGACTGGCACATGGAGCCGTATGATCTCAGGTGTGATGCGGAGAAGTTACTCAAGCAGATCATCGACCGAGTTGAAGGGAGGAGGCATAATGAGACAGCCTTGGACTATGAAAACCCACAAGCACACCGACGATGAAGGTGTCACGCATACCCGGTGTCAAATTTTTGACAGCGAGGGCTATTGCAGGGCTGACGGTCCCCAAGCAGGTGCCAACGCTGTCTCAGCTATTGATATGGCCGACGAGGCTGAAGCTCTAGCCGCCAAGAATCCCTCTGGCACTGACGGCTTTGGGATGACTTTTGCCAAGGTTGCAGAAGGCTTACGGGATCTCGTCACCAGGGAGGGGGGGGAGAGAGATCGTTACTAACACGAGACAAGGGGGGAGTGATGACGGAATCAGACCAAGCGTTGTCCGCAATACTAGACAAGGGGCTGACCAATTGCAGGGAAGACAGAGGCAAGGCGGTACTGCTGATTAGGGCGGGAGTTTCCTTGGAGACGGTGAGTCGAGCACGAGCATGGTGGCACACTTGGACAATCGAAACACAACGCAAGTGGCAAGCTTCCGTATCCAGACGCCCCCCACGGGGGAAGCATCATGACTCGTGGGAACAACGGGAGAAATACGTCAGATGCAACACCGTATTAGGTAGGTACCAGTAGGGAGGAAGCAAACGCAACCTAAGCAAAAAGAAGGGGGGATATCATGCAAGTTGACTTCGATGACACAAATGATGGGTTCCGGGCCAAGTTTGATAACGGCTGGACCATGTCAGTCCAGTGGAAGTCAGGTAACTACGCCGACAAGCACACCCAAGAGATCGCCGCATGGGATGAAGACGACATCTGGTGGGACTTCGACGCAAAGAAACGAGTCGAGTGGGGGACCTACGTCAAAGGCTGGGTAAATTCCGATGCATTACTTGGGTACCTGACGGAAGTCAGTCGAATCAAACCATATAGGCCATTCAGGTGGGTCGAGCGTCTCTTCCAAAGTAGGAGGTAACATGGCTTTCGGAACTAGGATCGATGACAACTTCGGTACTTGGGAGATAGATCCAGGTGACGATCCAGAAGAAATGGAAAAATTCTATGATCATGTTCAGAATATTTCCGTCGAGAAGGAATGTCGGGGCTGTCTAGAGATAGTCCGAATCATGCCTCAGTATGGCTACTGTAACTCCTGTGCCACACAGCGAGAACGGGGGTGGGATTTCTAGTTGGGTTGGTAGTGTTTCTTTCACGAAAGAAGGGGGGAGAATGGACACCCGGATCTGTAGTATATGTGACGGCCCGATTGAGCCACAGCGTAGGCCGGATGGCGAGATCTACTGGGAGCATGGGCACAATGCGTGGCCGATAAACGATGGCCAATGTTGCACTTCGTGTAATGACACGGTCGTAGTCCCTCGTCGTATCAGCAATTACTTCGACAAGCATGACACGAAAGAGGAGCAGGATGACTGACTTACCTATTAGTGAAAAGGAGAGAACAATGTCAGAGTCAAAGCAGGAGCTTGATCATCGGTTGGTGGACCTGATCACGGACTTCGGTAGAAACGAGTATTACATGGGGCAGTTGAGCATGTGCTTGCAGGTCACCCTCGCTCATGAAGATAAGGAGTCTCCTTTCACTGAGCTTGCTTGGCGCTATAGGCAACGCTCCAAGGATGAAATGGATGAAATGATGGAGATCATCAAAGAACTCTTTCCAGAATCTGGATGGAGACTAATAGATGGTTCGTATAGGGCGGATCAGAAAGAGGAGAAGGTAACATGAACACCGACTACACAGTAAAAGGATTTCGCAGAATCAACGGCCATGACGGCCAAGGATGGGAAGCCAACCTTTATCACGGCAAGACCAAGATCGCCGAAGCGTTCGATGACGGGAGGGGTGGCGCAGTTGAAATTCGATGGGAGGTGCCCACCAGATTTTACGGAGATGGAAGTGCCGTCCGACAGCACAAAGACGAGATGATCGCTCTTCATGTGCCAAAGATTAATCAGTGGCTCAGTGAGAATGAGGGATGGTGGACAAGGTTTATAGACAATCCGTCTGATGAGTCCGTTGCTTGGTTCATTGAGCACCAGGGGGGAGCATGACCATGTTTCTGAACATCATGACTTCAATACCTCCGACATTTGCCTTCATTTTCCTGGTACTTATTGGAATCAATCTATTCCTGTTGGGTTGGACTTTAGGCTTTTCTAATGGGCTCAAGCGACGGCAAGATTCGGCCCTTGAAACAGTGCAGTTAGGAGGGGGGGAGTGATGTAGTTGTTTCTTTCACTAAAGGAGGAAGGGAATAATGCCAAGACTTAATGTGTTAGCTACGGATTTTGAAGAGTTGGTTATGGATACCCAGGGTTGCGAATTGTGGGATGCATATTGGGGACTACCAGGGACGGCCCACGAAGCATGCGATAATGATGCTACGTTTTTTAGCGGGTGGGGGAGCCCCATCATAGGAATTGAAAACCACAATGATCATATCCACGCCCACCTACACGTTCTCAGGGACTCCAGACCCGGCTCTCCCGGTGAGGGAAAGCATCCCCACGAACGATACCATGAGGTCGAAGAGATCACGATGCCCGTGTCAGAAAAGGATGCCGATGATCAGAAAAGGATGCCGATGACAAATGGGAGCACGAACTATATGAAAAAGCTATCGAACTTGTACTCGACAAATATCAGTCTGTCCCGGATCCCGAATGAAACAATTATGGAAACCTTTGGCACTAAGAGAGAGGGGGGGTGATGTACGGTCAAGATCTAAATTTTGTGGTGGTATGTGGTGCGTTCTTTTTCATATGCATGATGCTATTTGGTATAACCGAATACGTCATGCAGTCGGCTCGCAAACGAAAGAGGAGGAGAAATGGATTCCAAGCCCAGCATTTTGATTAGAGAGAAAACGGTGTGGGGAAAAGACATATTCTACCCCGTCTGTGATTTGTCTAAAATGTTCTGCGAGTTAGCCGGAACGGAGACTTTAACTCCTTGGATGTTACGCACCGTCAAGGACACGGGGTTCTTCGAGATCTGGGAAGAACTCAAGGGTGGTCATGAGATTGAATGGGAGGGAAAATGATGACTAAAAATTCTAGAGGCTACACTACGCCGACTTACAACGATAAGGAGAAAAGCAAATGAGCAAGGCCTATGAGGTAACCTACACCTGGGTTGGCACCCTGGAAGTGGAAGCGGAGAATGAAGAGGGAGCTATCGCGGAAGCGGAGAGAGAGTTGGGGAATCACGGGGCACCACAAGAGTTGTTCTCTTTTGACGATGAAACAATGGAGGTGACCGGATGAAAGCCCAATTGGATTATGGGAAGTGGCCCAAGGCACCCGCTCATATCCTCGAAGCGATAGTGGACTACGCCGACAATCGTAATCCCCACGGTCACTTCGTTACCGCCGTCTTGGAAAACAACTTAACGGAGGCAGTCTTTCGTGCAGATGACGAGAGTCTCGCTGGCTTGAAAGACATTGTCTTCTTCGTTCACTGGGAGATTCCACATGCCTGCCATGGATCACCCGAAAATGTCACTGCATGGCTGAAAAAGGAGAAGAGCAGCCATGTCACATCCATCCTAGTCGAAGCCGCGACAAATGCTAGGAATGTGCTAAGACAGAACCTCGACTTGTTCGAGGGGGAAGAGAGTACGGACGAGCGGGAGAGCTACGATGAAGCGGCATCGGTGGCTGACAGTCTCCACGACGCCCTTCAACTCTTTGAAAAGGAGGCACTATGACCAAGACTTACCGCTTCACGATTCGGTCCCCAGAAGTGGAGGCGTTAGTGGAAGCGGCGAAAAACGCTTTCGCTACTCTCGACAATATCATGCTCCACGCCACCGCTACGTGGCCTGCGCCGGGTGGTATGACGACAGGGGACATTGAGGGGCGCACCAAGATTCTGAAGGGGTTACACGCAGCACTGGAGCCCTTCGATGGAGAATTCCAAAGGGACGGCACCATTCGATCAAAGGACGAGGATGGAAACACCGTTATCACGTCCTCACCAAATGAATTTGGGGACACAATCGAAGTCACGATGAAGCGATAAGAATGACTTGGCGGGGGGTGCTATCACCCTCGTACATGATGTGTTACATTCTTATATCACCTAACCATACGGGGCCGATGCGCCCCTCAACGGGAGTGATGCAACAGTGAAACTACTAACAAGTAGTGCAAAGACTGTTAAGGGGGAGAAGCTAGGGTATTTCACCATGGTTCAGTACCTCATGGCAGGGGACAAGTCCGGGTACAACATGTGCCCGATGGCGACTGAAGGATGTTTGGATGCATGCCTGGGTCATACCTCAGGCCGCATGGTGATGGACACCGTCCAACGAGCCCAGTACAACCGCACGATCAACTTCATGGAAAACCGTGAAGCTCATATGGATCAGTTGGTTGACGAGATCGAAAAAGGCATACGACATGCCAAGAGAAGAGATCTCACCCCGGTAATCAGACTCAACGGCACCTCAGATCAAAGGTGGGAGAATATCCCGGTACAGGGATATCCCAACCTGATGGAATTGTTTGCTGACTATCAGCACTACGATTACACCAAGCTAGAAAACAGACGCAACATTCCAGACAACTACGACCTGACGTTCAGCCGTTCGGAAACCAATTGGCAGGTATGCGAGGAGATGCTCGCCAAGGGCACCAGGGTGGCAGTATGCGGTACTGCCGATCCCTTCTCGGGGGCACCACCATCATGGGGATATCCCATAGTAGATGGCGACGAGCATGACCTGACGTTCTTGCAGCCCAACCCGTCGATCATATGGCTCAAGGCCAAGGGCAAGAAAGCGAAGGAGGACATTTCAGGATTCACCGTACATACGATAGACCCAGTTTACTAACCAAGAGGGGGAGGGATAAATGAAGGCCATTCGACATGGTGGCCCCTATGACAGGGGTGGTGCCGACTCATGGTACCGGCGGGGCAGATACCCGCACCACTACACGGGAACGGGAAGCTATGACGGCAAGCGAATCGAAGAAGCCGACATGTCGCCCGAAGAGATAGCCGCATACCACCAAGGATACAACGACAACGAACAATCCGGTGGCCATAAGGACTTTTAAAAAGGGGGGGGGATGTACGACCAACTACTCGCATGTCAGGACACCATACGGGAGTTCGCCATGAACGAGCCGATAAACGCACTGTTCGCAGCTTGTGTTTTGATTCTGGAATTAATCGGAGAATGGACCGGAATGGGATACAACCTGGCTAACATAGTAATCTTCGTGGTCCTACAACCTGGGTTGATTCTACTGTTCTTGTACCTATGGCTAAGAGAAAAGAGGAGGCGATAAGACTATGAGAATTTGCCAGGCATACGGTCTGGCATGACGCCCAACCTACCTTAAAGGAGGTAATTATGGGCATTATAGGAGCAGGGGTGAAGGATAACAGAGCGTCGGAACCAGAAGTGTTTCTGACAACGACCCCTCAAGCCACCGACACCCATTACCCTATTCCGCACGGCACGCTTGTAGAGACCGTTAAGGACGTGGTAGAGGGGGCACGGTGGAACATCACGGAGACGGACTACGCCCTGTTTCATGATGACAACGAGATGTTTGCCGTATGGCGCATCCAAAACGGGCAGTCCCATCCAGACTATGATCTGACTATCGGCCTACGCAATTCGCATAACAAGCTGTTTGCGGCAAGCATGGCAATCGGAACATGGGTGATGGTGTGCTCCAACTTGGACTTCGATGGAGAGGTCACGTTTGGACGTAAGCACACACGGTATATCATGCGTGATTTGCGTGGATTGGTGGAGAAGGCTTTCTCCAAGGTTCAAGCCATGCGAATACTGCAAGATCGTAGGATCGACGTGTACAAAAAGTACACTCCATCCAACACTGAGGTGCATGACTTCTTGGTTCGCAGCATGGATCAAAAGGTCATAGCTAATTCCTATATTCCGAAAGTTCTAAAGGAATACAGGACGCCTCGACACGAAGAGTTCTTCGGTGACAATCGTGTTAGAACTGGATGGACCCTTCTCAACGCCTACACCGAAGTGTTTAAAGGCGTTACTCCCTTAACGCTGTCCAATCGTACAATCAAGCTGCATAGAATGCTCGACGTTCTATGTGATGGTGCCGAATTGACGTTGGATAATGTTATTCAACCCGAACCCGAAATCGAGCCTGAAGACTATACTTTCACTGAGCGAATCAGGAACTGGACGAGCCTTAACTAATGTCAGATTGGAGCGAAGGTTCCGTGTTTGTCGCACTAGGAATAGCGTGCCAGGACAAAGAACTAATGCTTAAAGGTTTCAAGCTGATCCATGAAGATGGCCATACACTGGCACCAGCCTTGATGTCCATACTACACGGGAGATTCAAGGTAATAAAAGTCGTGGAATCACATGAAACCGAAAACGAAGAGCAAGTTCTGAAGTTGATAGCTCCATCGTATCCAGATGTTATCGTGAAGTTCAGTATCAATGATCTTGAGAACAGAATTGAGGATAGCAAGATCGTTGAAGCATTCCTGGCAGACATATCAAAAGATCACCATTAACCCATATGAGGAAAAGGACATGGTAGACCTAGAAAATGATCTAGCGTGGATTACCAATATCCGATCAGACCTCAATGACTTTGCCAAACAACTCAACGGCACGAAGACAAAATGTGACTGTTGCTCTCTCATGAAATGGGATGACTTCGGTCAAGGCGTACTTCAAGTTTCCGTACAAACGGTTGTTAGTAAGTTGACCAAACTCAAGTCGTTGATGGAAGATCAGGTGGAAGCTGAATCCAAGTCGTAGCACCCGATAGCGACAAGCGTTGTCGGCAATTTAGTTCCTTAAAGGGGGAGTAAAATGTTCAAGAATTACGCAGTAACCGTGGAAGGGATCACCCCACTCATGACCAATCGTTTCGTTGGTGACGATGGGGTGGACGACGGCAACTCTCGCCCGGTTTTTAGGGGTGAAGAGGGAACTCCAAGGGAGCAGGCTTGGAATACTTTGTATTTCAGTGGTGATGGCGAGACACTCATCGTGCCCGGTCCCAATGTATTCGCTTCTCTTATGGAGGCAGGTAAGTGGTTCAAGATCGGAAGAAGCAAGGTTACGACTCAAAAGACCTCGCTGCTTCCAGCCTGTCTACACTTGGAAGAGCTTGTGTTGCCGATTGAACACAAGGATCCGTGGGAAGTTGATAGTCGTCCGGTGAGAATTCCAGCAACGGGTGGGCGCATTATACGACACCGGGCCATCTTCAATGATTGGAAACTCGATTTCACCCTCAACCTTGATACGGAGCTACTGGCTCCGAAGATGCTTCGCGAGATCGTGGATGCGGCAGGTAAGCGTATCGGGTTAGGCGATTTCCGTCCGCAGACCAAGGGTCCGTTCGGTAAGTACGTTGTCACCGATTGGAAGCAGCTTAAGTAAGCTGTACAACCACTAGAGGAGGTATATCATGGAGGCGGAACGCTATACCCAGAAGGAGTTCCAGCAATTAGTGGACGCATTGAAGGACAATGCCGACAAGTTGTTGGACGGAGACGGACACACCCTCATGTCCGCCGGTTACTACTTGGATTTTAAGGTGCCCGAAGTCTTTGTCTGTCCTTACTATCGGTGGAATGAAGCGGGCCAAGGCAAGTATGCCATCTTTGTCGATGGCGAAACAGTCGAGGGTCTGTACGGCATCCACAATCTAGATTGGCTGTATGGAATAGCCAAAGTACTTGATGTCATGCCAGGCAAAGACTACGGATCATACCATGGGCGCGGCTCCCAGGCAGTGGCAATATGCAAGGGGATTGAAGAAGCCCTTGAGATACTGGAACCCGTGGAGACGACAACACAAAAAGAGACATGAGAACTCGTGAAGCCAGGCGCATGAAAAAACGTGCACTAAAACGGGTACGAACCTTGGGTCATCAACCCGCATTGATATCCGGCGAAGGTGCACTACACCTGTACGGATGCCTGGAACAAGGCTGCTTTCATGTACTTGAGTGTTGGGACAATCCAATTCATGCCTGCGGCCAAATGATGCATAGCCCATGTGACATCGCACTGGGACGCAGCCGGTGGAAGAGACTTAGATACAAAATCTACAAACTCTTAAGGGGGGAATCATGGTAGGTATGGAAAACGAAGCGCGGGTGGTCACGTATACCATAGCGTTGTGGGCGTTGGACAAGCACTTCGATGAGGTCGGTGATCATCTAGATTTATCCGACTTTGAACTGACGAAAATCCTTACATGGCTCCGCACAGCAATGGAGGAAGACAAATGATGGAAAACTTCGACAACATCCCATCCAACCATTTGAAGGGAGAGGTCACGCACCTCGTCAATACACTCGCCTCTAATGCAGGATTATATGATAGCGACGACGTGTTAGGTGCTCTCTATGTACTTCGGATGAAGGTACAGAAATCTTCCCAGAAGCGGGTGCTACAACTTGACGAAAACCGTTCTCTTCGCAAGGAGGAAAATTAACCAATGATTGCATTAGCGTGGGCATCGTTCATCGTGGGAATCAGGTATGGCTTTTTCTACGGATGGCTGGCTGCAAATACACATTGGGTAGTGGAGCGAGCCGCAAGAAGAGACCCCCTGCGCTAATCAATGTTGGAGTTGATTAAGACAGGGGGAAAGGATTGGGAAAGGGGGATAACCCAAACCTCTTTTTTCTCATTGCCCACCAAGACGAGAACACACGGAGGAGGTATGTGTTACATCGTCATTACGAACCTAATCACCGATAGCACTCGTGGCAACATAAACAGGGCGAGGCCAGGCGGGGCTAGGTAAAGCACGGCGTGTCATGGCAGGGTTCGGCGTGGCCCGGTAAGGCATAGTAGCGGGGTCAGGCATGGTTCGGCAGGGCATAGTGGCGGGGCGTGGCGCAGCGGGGCTGGGCCAGGCGGGGCGAGGCAAGGCAAGGCATAGTAGCGAGGCGAGGTTGGGCGTGGTAGGGCATGGCAGGGCCTGGTATGTCATGGCAGGGTTCGGTCGGGCTAGGCCGGGTTCGGCAATGCTAGGCAAGGCATAGTAGCCCGGCGTGGTGCGGTTCGGCGGTGCTAGGTGTGGTATGGCAAAGTCAGGCAAGGTGTGGTAAGGCACAGCGGGGCTGGGTGAGGCATGGCACGGCAACGCTAGGCATAGTAGCGCGGCGAAGCGTGGCTTGGCAAAGCCAGGCTTGGCTCGGTACGGTGAGGCGTGGCACGGCAAAGCGTGGCTAGGCATAGTAGCGCGGCGGGGCTAGGTCTGGCGGGGCGTGGCGCGGCGAGGCAAAGCAAGGTAAGGCATAGTAGCAAGGTGGGGCATGGCATGGCAGCGTGTGGCGTGGCCTGGCTTGGTAAAGCATGGTGCGGCGAGGCGTGGTTGGGCGAGGCAAGGCAAGGCATAGTAGCATGGCAGGGCGTGGTTTGGCAGGGCTTGGTCAGGCAGGGCTAGGCCGGGCAAGGTGCGGTTGTGCATGGCAGGGCGCGGCGCGGCGAGGCAGGTCAGGGTAAGGTAAGGCATGGCCAGGTACGGTGCGGTGAGGTGCGGTGCGGCCAGGTAAGGCACGGCGTGGCTAGGCTGGGTTTGGCACGGCAAGGCTAGGCATAGTAGCGCGGCATGGCAAGGCAACGGCTGTACTAGAAGTCCCAGTCCTCCTCGTCATCATCAAAGCCGGGAGCAAAGTCACTCCAACAACCAATTGATCTATCGAACTTCAACGGACACACGCCATGTTTACCAATCCAAGACCAACGAACCTTCCATATATGAGCTTCGGGAGGGGCTATGTCATATGGGTCTCTCCATAGCGTGATGCCTATATCGGCTTTGGCAAACCAGGCCGCAGATCCAGCGATGTCATGCCCATTTACAACCATCTTGGATCCCCGCCTATCGGGAGAAATCTTAGTGGGATGGGCTATGAAAAATACGTGGGCATCATGCGATTTTGCCCAACGCTGTACTTCGGTCAGTAAATTTGATATCTCATCAGATTCTTTAGTTCTATTGGCCAGCGTGATGTAGTTATACGGATCGATTACTAAAATCCTGCAACCCATTCTCATCACGGCAGAACTAGCAGTAGCGAGGATGCCGGTGATGTCATTGGGGCTATCACGCCGACTGTCCATGAACAAGAAATGCTCCTTGAGCCATGCTTGAGCATGATCCCTCTCTTCGGGACTCATCCTCTGCTCACCGCCCTTGAAGAAGGGGCGTTTGGTGAGCTTCTGTGCTAACTGCATGAGGTGTAACTCAGGAGGCTTCTCGAAACTACAGAACACAGTCTTATAATTCATCGACAAGGCGAGATTCAAACAAATTTGATCTATGAAATCACTCTTGCCACTAGACGGAAATCCAGTCACCACCGTGACCATGCCGGGCGGTATCTGGATGAATTTATCAAGAGATGATAGGCCAGTCCTAGCTCCTCTCAACTGGCCATTGTTATAGAGATCCACAACAGCATCGCTGAACACCTCAGCACCATGTAATCCTATCATGGGAACGGGCTGACAATCTTCTAATTGTCCCAGTAAGTATCCGGTGCCTTCTTTTTCTAGAGCATCACTGGCATCCTTATGATCCTCTAGATCAACAAGCCATACTTTAGCACTACCAATTCTACGGACAATCTCTTCTTGAAGAGCTTTTCCAGGCCCATCGTTATCCGTGTTGAGGATGATACGAGGTGCAGACTCAAGCTCTCGCTTGGCTCTCCAGATGTAAGCAAACTTCTTATCATCCTCCGGCGTGATCTTGCCGTCCTTAACCTTGGATGGAGCACCGTTGGGTATGGATACAACGCTGATGTTGTCCGGTAAATTGCTGGTTATCCAGGCTAGAGCATCAATCTCTCCTTCGCATATCAGGAGATCGTTGCCATCGACATAGGAGTCGATGTTGAAGAAATCTTCGCAAACATTTTCTTGGGAAAACCTCTTGTCGGTATCGGCTGATCGCCATTTGATGGCGTTGACCAAATCACCGTCACGATATGGAAAGCCCACGGCAGGAATGACCTGGCCATTAAAACGACGAGTGCCCGTAATCGCATGTGATTCGATGACCGAATCTGCAATGTGCCTGCCTTGCAGGTACTTCCTTGCGACTTCGTTATTGGATTGTGGTAAATCGGCTATCGGCTCTCTGGCCATCGGGATCGTTTTAAACGACCAATCCCGACTGTTTACCCAGCCACCGTTTACATCACAATGATGGCATTGGTACTGGACACCTTTTGCATCGATCTTAATCGACAGGGATTTATCGTGTTTATTCTTCGTTCGACTGCCCCTACACAGTGGGCAATGCTTTTTATGCTGCCCCATCGTCAACGTAGATACCACTTGTTCAATTGCCGAAACCAAATGCTCTTCTTTCAAGACTCCCCCTTACTAGAAACTAATTCGGATAGTTTTTCTAAAGCTAAATCCCTCTTATCTAGTGTTGTTATAACAATTAAAGATCTAGGATTATCCTTATCTAAACCCCACTCTATATACTGTCCCTTAACTAATCTATCATTGGGATATACATAGTCTTGTAATAAATCTAGTATTAGAGAAGCATCTAGATCTGGTCTACGACTTCTGTAATAAATCTTGATAGCTACAAACAGGTCCTCCTCAAACAACTTCTTTCTACCGGGGCACTGTATCTTAAAACTTTTAGTGTAATCAAGAGCTTTTTTAGACTTTATAAATCTGGGCTTACCTCCTATGGCAACGAACCTTCTGGAGTTGGCTTTGGAGGCAGGCTCACCAAGTATAGTAATTATACACGGATCGTTGTCAATGCTATTGCGTTTCCTTAAACGGTTGATTATCATTACTCTCGACGTGGGGCACCTCAGACGATAACACTTGGTGGTGAAACGTGCAAGAAGACTCTAAGCGATACAGGGTCTACGAGGGGGTAGGAGTGCCACCTCCCGTAAACCCCGGACCACACCGCAAGTGGGGTGACTTGCCACTTGAGAGTGTGGCAGTGGGAGATCTTATCGAAATGCCCATGAGCAAGGAGGGAGTCGATGAATTGATCAGTTCAATCAGGAGTTACGTGTATCGTGTATCTCGCAGAACGGACAGGAAGTTCACCGTTCGCAGGACCGATTACGGGATTGGAATATGGAGGGTGAAGTAACACAAGAGGAGGGCACATGCCTTTAACCAACGAATATGGGGCACCTGACGCCTTTGTTAAGGCAATCGAGGGTGATCCATACACAAAGGGGGATGCCGACTTCTCCGCTACGGAGTTGTTGAAGCCACCCCAAATCGTGAGGCTCTACAACGAGCACGAGGACACGATCACGACCGATGTACGAGACGAGTGGTGGAAGCTTTTAGGTAAGGGCGTTCACGGTGTGTTGGAGAACTACGGAGAGGGGGCACGCGAACAACGCTTCTTTGCCGAATGCGAAGGAATGAAGGTGTCCGGGGCTATAGACCTTATAGGTGATGATGGTGCCGTTACCGACTATAAAGTGACAAGCGTCTTCACGATCCAAAAAGGATTAAAGCCCGACTGGGAACAGCAACTCAACGTCTATGCTTGGTTGCTAAGGCAAAACGACATCACCGCTACGAGTCTTACTATCGTTGGGTTGTGTCGTGACTGGATGAAGTCTCGTGCGGAAGCGAAGAGAGACTATCCACAGAGCCCCATCGTTTCAATCAAGGTGCCATTGTGGCGTCCCGAACGGCAGGATGACTTCATAGCAGGCCGTGTAAGGGTCCACACGATGGAGAACACCATACCGTGTACCCCCGAAGAACGATGGGCGCGAGGGGGCTACACGGTGCTTGGTGGAGGGCTTAAACCACGGTCGTTCGATACAATGAACGAAGCTGCTAACTACATCAACATCAAACAGAAGCCCGGAAGAACTTTTTCCATCAAGGAAGGGGGAGCAAGGTTCGTGCGTTGCGAATCTTGGTGTTCGGTATCAGATCATTGTCCACAGTGGAAAGGAGGAGCGCATGAGCAGTCCAACCGCAGGTGAGATTTGGAAAACCCTGTCTTCCATCGACGTAAGCAAGCACGTCGAGAAACGGAGACAGGGCAGCATCGAACTTAGCTATCTATCATGGGCCAATGCTTGGGCCTATGCCATGGCCCACTACCCTGAACTTACCGTTAAATGGCATGGGATGACCGACAAGGATAGCGTAACACGGGATATCACGATCTATGAAGACGGCTCATGTTCCGTATGTTGTTCGATTACCATCGGAGACATCAAGCGGGAGATGTGGCTTCCGGTGATGGACTATCGCAACAACGCCATTACGGGCTCTCCTGGCCCTGACGGCAAACCCACGGGACCTGACGCCAGGGCGATTTCGGACGCCAAGCAAAGGTGTCTGGTTAAATGCTTGGCAGCTTTCGGATTAGGCCATTACCTGTACAGCGGGGAGGATGTCCCGCCCAACATAGGTGTTGAGCAGGCTGTCGAGCCTCCCGTAAAGCCTAAAAAGAAGAGAGCCCCAAGGAAGAAAAAGGTGGAGGAGCCCGTGGTGGAGGAACTTGTGGTGGAGGAGCCTGACGCTGGTGCCCTCAAGACTGAGTTGATCGCACTGACCCACAGGTTGAATGACGGTGGTTGGACGCCGGATGACGCTACCAAGGCACAAATCAAAGCTGCGGTAACGAACCTCGACGTGAAGGTACTGACATCGCTGGTCGATACGTTGCAGAAAGCAGAACAACCCTTGTTGCTACTTAGCGACGACACAGAGGAGAACAACTAATGGCTAAGAACTATGCCGATCAACCGAAACTAAACTTTTCCATCTTCGAGAACAGGTTCGCAAACAGCCCAAAGCATCCAACCATGACGGGTGCCATTGAGTTCACGCGCCCCTTCCTCAAGGCCATGGTCGAGGAGGCAAAGTCTGGAACAATGCCCACCGTCAAGGTGGCTATGTGGGAGCGCACGGGCCGTGACAGTGGCAAGCCTTATCAATACATGAGACTAGAGCTTGACCAAAGAGGGGGAGAGGCAGATGAAAAGGAGGAAGAGGATGACGGTCTCCCCTTCTAAAGAAGCATTCTTACTACGCCTTGAGCGCACAACCCTGAACATGATCAGGCGTGAGGCGCAGAGTAAGGGTATCACTATCACCGATATGTTTAACAAGATCATCGAGAGCTACGACTTTACGGGGCAGCATGAGCAATTGAAGTCCCCCAAGAAAAAGCCTTGGTGGAAATAAAAGAAGGGGGGTGTAAAAAAGCTATGATAAAATTAGCGAAAAGAACTTTCTTGGCAGTTCTACTGCTCCTAGCACTTTCTTTTGCCGGTCTGCAACGACTCGACCATCTGTCCGCTAGGCCGGTTGAATTGAGTGAGTTCTCATGGTTTAACAAGGTGGAAATCTATACCGCCTATGTACTCATGAATGTACTAGGTGCTCCACTCTATCCTGAAGCAGCGAAAGAAGCCTCGTTAATGTTGTGGCCTTCCTCCGAAGGTAAGGAGGTGACATTCGAGGACGACTTCTTTCTGGAG
>Ga0208315_1001125_pt1 | contig 14769 bp, 21 predicted proteins | sample MalvireepMed_215_FD_184239 | JGI IMG/M metagenome (GOLD analysis project Ga0208315, IMG submission 184239) | Marine viral communities from the Global Malaspina Expedition - Malaspina viral metaG DeepMed_215 (SPAdes) (version 2) | ecosystem: Environmental > Aquatic > Marine > Oceanic | place... | reverse complement strand
AGTTATATGTATGTGTAGATATCGGGGGGCGGGGGGTGTGGTTTTGGGTTTCTGTGTCGGGGTGTAGTCTTACCATGTCCCGATCAGCCTCCGGGGTGCCGCTTTCTGCGGCGCATGTGGCTGATCGGGGCATGCCATGCCATGGTCTACTTATAGTGGGGGGTTGTCCCATGGATGTTTGGGGGTTTTGACGGGTCTGGTCTATGTTGTAACATGATTGTAACACTTTAGTCATCTGGTTGTAACGTTGGGACAGATGCTGGGTGTTTATAGGAGGTGTGCGATGGCTCAGAATGGTGGTGGCCGTGGTTGGAAGACTGACCCGGAGACTGGTTCGAAGGTTATGCCCGAGTGGTGGTCTGATTTGTTGGATTGGTTGTTGCGGGGGCCGGATCGGCAGCCTTTGACGCAGCGTGAGTGGGCTGCTGAGAGGGGTCTACACGAGGATTCGATTCGTCGTGTGAAGCGGGATCAGCGGTTTGCGAAGGAGTGGGATCGTCGTGCTGCTGAGTTGAATATTCATCCTGAGCGTACGCAGTCGGTGATTGATTCGTTGCATGCGCAGGCGGTGAATGGTTCTGTGCAGGCTGCTTCGTTGTATTTGCAGTATGTGGAGAAGTTTACGCCGAGGCGGCGTTTGGTGGTTGATGCTGATAGGGATGCTGAGGGTTTGTCTGATGCGGAGTTGGTTGATGCTTTGGAGGCTGAGGTTTATCAGTTGAGGGCGGTGTCGGATGGCTAGGGTTCGTCCTGTTCGGGGTCGTATGGGGGTGCGGTCTGGGCCGCGTCGTGTACCGTTGCAGATTGATAGAGATGCTTGGGAGCGGTTTGTCAAGTGGGTTGAGAACGAAGCCTACGAGGCAATCGGTTGGGATGCTGCAAACCCAGAGGCAGTGGTGGATGCTGTTTTGGAGGAGGCTGAACTGATCGACCGAGTTGAGGGTGAGACTAGGTGGGGTGGCATTACGGCTGACGAGGACGCTGTGAGGGAGGCGTTAGATTCAGGAGCGTTGGATCGGGCTGTGGATAGACGACGCCCCGATATTGTTGCCGATCCTGATTTGTGGGATGACGTTGAGGAATCTGTGGGTGAGGAGTTTTCTGCGTTGCCTTCCGCTGATCGTGCCATGTTGATACATGCTGCGAGTGGTGAGCCGCCTCGTTTGGGGCGTGCCCATCCTGAGAGGCCGTTGGGGTCGCCTCCGTATGAGCCTGTTCCAGAGTTGCCGCCAGAGCAGGTGGAGCGCAACAGGGAGGGGATACGGAAGGCTAGGGAGACTCTTGGGAGTTCTCCTGTGGGTGGTCAGCAATCTATGGAGCAAACTTTTGCTCCTGCTATAGAGCAGAGTAGGCAGTCGCTTGGTTTGTCTACGATTGACCAGATGTTGCTTATGGCGGCGTTGGCTGCGGTGACGGGTGGTGGTTCTGCTGCGTTGCGGGCTGCACCTTTGGTTGGTCGGGGTGCGTTGGCTAGTGTTGCTGGTTTGGGGGCTTTGGTTGGTGGTGCTTCGCCTGCACATGCTGCATCGGATTCTGATATGGGTGCTGCTGGGGGTAGTGCTGTGGGTGATATTCGGCGTAGGAGGGCGTTGTTGGCTGATCGTGCTGCTGGGCGTGGACGCACTAGGGGGCAGCGATGATTCCTGAGGAGACTGAGGATTGGGAAGATTTGCTGGGCTGGTACGAGGACGATGTTGAGGTGTTGACTTGCGGGTTGGAAAACCCTGAGGTTTGCGACTCTTGCCAGTAGGTGTGGGTGATGTTTCAAAAGTTCTCGTTGCTGTCGCTACTCTTGTTGCTGCTGTGGGGGGTTTTGTGGTGGCTGTTAGGGGAGGTTCGTCAGACTCCTCGCCGGTTCCTGCCGTTATCATAATCAGGGGTTCTGTGTTGCCTGAGGATGATGGTTTGTCTGATTCCGAGGCTGATCGGGAGTGGTTGTGGGATGAGTCGTCGTGAAGGTTTGGATAGATCAGGATTTGTGTACAGGTGACGGTATCTGTGTAGAGATTTGTCCACCGTTGTTCGATATGCACGATGACGGGTTGGCATATGTGAAGGAGGCTGATTGGCCGACTATTTATGGTCCTGATGGTGCTCCGAAGGGTGATCCTGCTTTGCAGATGGGGTCGGGTTTGGCGTCGGTTCCTGAGGCGGATCTTGAGGCGTGTATTGAGGCTGCTGAGGAGTGTCCGGGTGAATGTATCTTTATTGAGGTTGTTTGATGAGTCGGCTGGGTGAACTGCGGCAGGAGGCTGAGTGGCGGCGTTGTGTCCGTGACGAACAATATTTTTTGCGCAAGTATTGGTTTATTGCGCATCCTGCGCATGGCCGCATGTTGTTTGATTTGCGTGATGCACAGGCGGAGGCTGTTAAGCATTGGGGTAAGTACAGGTATTCGTTGACGTTGAAGGCCCGTCAGATTGGGTGGTCTACGTTGGTTGCTGCGCACCAGTTTTGGTTGGCGTTTTTTCACGATGACCAAAACATTATTGATTTGTCTCGCACGGAACGCGAGGCGGTGTTGTTGTTGCGTAAAACCAAGTATGGGTTTAAGTATTTGCCGGAGTGGATGTTGGCGCGTGGCCCTGATTCGATTATGGAGCATCAGCAACGGATGGGGTTTGAGAATGGTTCGTTGATTACGTCGATGCCGTCTGCTTCTGATCCTGCCCGTGGTGAGTCTGCAACGTTAGTGGTTGTGGATGAGTGGGCGTTTTTGCCGAACCCTGAGGAGGCGTGGGCGTCTATTGAGCCTGTTGCCGATGTGGGTGGCCGCATTATTGGTTTGTCTACAGCGAATGGGTCTGGCAACTTTTTTCACGAGTTGTGGGTTAATGCTCAGACGGGTTCCAACAAGTTTGAGTCAATGTTTTTTCCGTGGTCTGCTACGGGGGACCGTAATGAGGATTGGTATGCGGATAAGCAGGCTTCGATGTTGCCGTGGCAGTTGGCTCAGGAGTATCCGTCTACGCCGGAGGAGGCGTTTGTCAAGTCTGGTAACCCGGTGTTTGACTTGGATGTGTTGGAGGAGATGTCTGCGAGGATACGTCCCGGCATGTTAGGGTTTTTGCAAGAGTTGACGCCTAGAGTTGTGGAGTTTAAACGCGATGCTCACAGTTTGGCTTGAGCCTGTTCCGAACCATGTGTATTGCATGGGGGTTGATACGGCGGAGGGTTTGATACACGGCGATTATTCGTGTGTGCAGGTGTTGGATGTGCGCACTGGGGAGCAGTGCGCTGTATGGCATGGACATATTCCGCCGGATACACTCGCTCACGAAATCTATATGTTGGGTTTGTGGTATCGGGATGCGTTGTGTTGCGTGGAGTCAAACAATCATGGTTTGACGACTATTACACAGTTGCGTCATTTGGGGTATCCGAATCTGTTTAGGAAGCGGACGTTGAATCAGGCGACGACGAGGGTGTCGCAGGAGTTTGGCTGGAAGACGACGAGGACTACGAAGCCGTTGTTGATTGACGATTTGGGTATGGCGTTGCGTGGCGGCGAATTAGACATTTTTGATCGTTACACGATGGCGGAATTACGCACCTATGTGCGTTCTTCGCGGGGGTCGATGAATGGTTCCCCGCATGATGACCGGGTGATGGCGTTGGCGTTGGCGAATGAGATGCGCCAGTATGCGTTTATGCCCGAATATGCGCCTGCGGCGGACGATTATTGGACGGTGGACTGGTTTGCACGAATGATTACGAAGAATGACCGGGGCGAAAAAGCGTTGCAAATTGGGGCTTCGACTGTGCGTGGGACAGTCTAATCATAGTATATAGGTACCTATTAGGAGGTTTTTGATGGCTAGGAACGTTGCACACACGAGTGCTTCGACAACGGTCGATGGTTCGACTGGCAAAAATAACCGGATGGAACGCGGCGATTCCGTAGTTGCAAATCCGGTTTGGAAGCCGGGTGGCATGAATTCGCCCAAGCAGCGGTTTGATGACCCGAAGTATGCGAGCCAGACTGGTGGCTACGGTGAAATCACTGATCGTGAAACACCGTTCAATCAGCATGGGATCACCGGCAAGGTTGAGCCTAATGTTCATCCGCAGCCTCGTTTGCGCGGCCATAACGCCGGTTAACGGTGCCGGTCCTTGCACCGGACGCCACGTATGACGAATTCCGTGAGTACACGGTTCGTCTTCGTGGAGCGTTACCGGACGTAGAATTACGGGATTTGTGGTCGTGGCGTCAAAAACTGCTTGGCGTGCGATTCGACATTGGTCGGGGTTACCAATCTCAGTTGCCGCCCGACGAGCAGAATCTGACGAACAACGAACGCGAAGCGAAAGTGTACGCGGAGGCAAAGTCTCAGGGGCGAAGTATAGAAAAGTTGCCCGAACGAAGCCCGCATTGGATTTGATGGATGCCACGAAAAACTCGCGCTGAACAGTTAGAGGTCATTAACCGGCGCCTTGACGCGTCGATGCGGTGGCGTGAGGATTTAGGCTACGACCACTTGTGGCGGCGTTTGTTGGACTTGTACCGAGGGAAACATTGGCCTTCGACTACGGCAATGAACGAGGATTTGATCGCTGTCAATCTAGCGTTTTCGACAGTGAACGTTATCGCCCCATCGGTGTCGGTTAACCATCCGAAGATTACTGTTTCTCCGAATCAGCAGGAGGACGAGACGCGTGCCGTGTTCGTTGAGGCTGTCATCAACCATTTGTGGCGGCATTACGACTTTAGGTCCCCGTTCAAACGGGCGGTGAAAGACTTTCTCATCTTTGGTCATGGCTGGATCAAGGTCGGATGGAAGTTCGTTGAACAAGACAGAACGCTGTCTGACCCGGAACGTGACGTTATGGCTCAGGAAGCGATGGTTGAGGCAGACGTTTTCGCTATGGAAAACCCTGACCTTGCTGGTGGGCTGCCTACCGATAGCGAGATTATAGCGGGTGTACCACATTCTGAAATGGCTGTCGTGGAAGATCGTCCGTTTGCGGAACGGGTGTCCCCGTTTGACGTGATCGTTGACCCGGAAGCAACCTGCATGGAAGACATCCAGTGGATTGCGCAACGTATTGTGCGCCCGTTGGAGGATGTGCAACAGGATAAACGGTTCAAGCCGTCGGTGCGGAGGCGTTTGGAAGCAGACTCGTATGTGGACCCGATGCGTCCCGATTCGTACGCTAACAACCCGGATGAGTATTTGGGGGACGAAGAACGTGTAGTCATCTACGAATACTATGACATTCCCAATAACACAATGTCGGTGTGCACCAAGGAGGGTGACGAGTTCTTGTTGGACCCGGTGCCGATGCCGTACGCATATGGTCAACCGTTTGTGATGCTGCGCAACTACGACATTCCCGACTATTTCTACCCGATGGGCGACTTGGAAGCGATTGAGTCGTTGCAGGAAGAGTTGGATAAGACTCGTTCCCAAATGATGAATGCCCGTAAACGGTATGCCCGCAAATATTTGTACCATGAGCGGTCGTTTGGGCCTGCGGGGCGTGAAGCGTTGGAATCAGACGACGATGGCCGGTTGGTGCCGGTTGTGGACGAGAACAAGCCTCTATCCGAGGTTGTAGTCCCCATGCCGCAGATTCCGCTGTCGCCCGAAATATATAACATGTCTGCAATCATTGAGGAAGACATCAGCATGGTGTCTGGTGTCAACGAATATGCACGGGGGCAGATGCCTGAGATTCGTCGCACAGCGACGGAAGCATCCATTATCGCTGATGCAGCGAATGCGCGTGCAGCGGACAAACTGGCAATTATCGAAATGTCGATTACACAGATTGCTCGCCGGGTGTTGCAAGTGTTGCAACAGTACATGACTGGTGAGCAGATGGCAAGAGTTGCTGCACCGGGTGGCGATTCGTTGTTTGTACCGTTTAGCCGAGATGACATTGTGGGTGAATATGATTTCGCGGTGGAGGGTGGTTCTACCCAGCCGATGAATGACACGATTCGGAAACAGCAGGCTGTGTCGTTGCTGAACGCGTTGGGTCCGCTGGTCGGAACCGTTATTGATCCGTTTGCGTTAGCGAAGCATGTGTTGCAGCAAGGCTTCGGTATCAAGAATCCTGACAAGTTTCTTATGCAGCCACCCCCGCAGGGTGCACCGGGACCGGAAGGGGCGGCACCGCCGCCCCCGCAGGTTCCCATGTTGCCACCGGGACAAGTGGGTGCAGGACCGGAAGGGGCGTTTGCCCCGACGGGCGGTGTGCCGCCAGAGTTGTTGGCACAACTACAAGGCCAGATGGGTTTTGATCTCACAAATTTTTGAGTGGGACAAACTCCACCATGGTATAGGAGCAACCAATTTTAACGGACTCCAAAGGAGAAAATAAAATGGCAGAAGATGTGTTGGAATCCACGGAAGTGGACAATCCTGAGTCTTCGGTGGAGGTTTCTGAGGAACCTGTTGATGAGTCGTACACTGTGACGGTGGACGGGGACAATCAAGAGGTCAGTCTACAGGAACTTCGGGACGGATATCAGCGACAGTCGGATTACACCCGTAAGACGCAGGAGTTGGCATCCGAACGTAAACGGTTACAGCAGGCTGAGGCTATTGCGTCCGCGTTGGAAAGTGATCCAGCGGGGACGTTGAAGGCTCTCGGAGACGCATTCGGGGTACAAGCACCAGTGGTGGAACAATCGGACGATATGGACGATTGGGATACTGATGGAGCCACCAAGAAGCGGCTCAATGAGTTGGAGGCTAAGGTTGCGCAACAGGATCGTTTGCGTAGAAAACAGGTTGTTGAAAAGCAGGTTGACGATTTAAAGAAGCGATACGGCGACTTTGACGGTCAAGAACTGTTACAGCACGCGATGTCCCACAAGATAGGCAACTTGGAGGCCGCATTGACACATATGCGGTACGACGAGGTTGCAGGCAGGGCGTCCAAGTTGGAGCAGGAACAGGATCGTTTGGAGGCGAAGCGTGATGCTGCTGTTGTGGAGTCGGGTGGTTCTCGGCAAAGCGGTGCAGTGTCTGACAAGTCCCCTCCTGAGAAGGTGTCGTCGCTTCGTGAAGCGTTCAACCTTGCCAAGAAGCAACATACGTAAACTATTATGGAGGTAAGAATTTATGGCTGCTGGTAACAGCAACTTTGATGAGATTCTTTCCACTACTTTAAAGAATTACGTCCCGAGACTCACTGACAACATCTTCACCGCTAGGCCATTGTTCTATGCGTTGACGAACGGTCAGACGATTCGGCGTATTTCGGGTGGTGCAAAGATTGTGGTTCCAGTGATTTATGGAACCAATAGCACGGCTGGATCGTACAGCGGCACGGACACTATTTCCACGACTGCTCAGACTGGCATTTCTGCCGCTGAGTATGACTGGAAGCAGTATGCGGCCACTGTGACGATTAGCGGTATCGAAGAAGCGAAGAACAACGGTGAGGCTCAGATTATTGACCTGCTGGAAGGCAAGATTTTCCAGACGCAGGAAACAATCATTGAGAACATGAACACCATGTTTTTCGGCAACGGTACTGGAAACAGCAGCAAGGACATGGAGGGGCTTTCGTCTCTGGTCGGTTCCACGGGTTCCCCCGGTGGCATTGATGCTACCGATGCGGACAACTCGTGGTGGAGGTCTGCGGTCACCAATCAAGGCAGCGCAGCAATTACTGTTGCGTCGATGGCGACCCTGTATAACAACTGTTCAGTTGGTAATGACCAGCCGACCATTGCTATCACAGGCCAAAACCAGTACGAAGCCTATGAGGCTCTGCTGGACCAGAACATCCGCTACACCGATACTGAGGTAGCAGATGCAGGTTTCCAGAACCTCATGTTCAAGGGCTGTCCTGTAACATTTGACGGTACGTTGGCTGGTGAAGGAAAGTTTTATTTCCTGAACACCAAGTACCTTCAGTTGGTTGCACACAGCGACGTTTGGTTCAAGCCGACGCCGTTCGTGCGCCCAACCGATCAGGATTCGGTTTTCTCGCAACTTCTCTGTTACGGAGAGTTCACGACGAGTAACCGTGCCCGTCAGGGCTTCATGTACGGGATTACCCCGGCATAGCCCAATAAACATATGTGGAAGGTGGGGGTCGCTTCGGTGGCCCCCACCCAACGCACTTAGGAGGATTGGCAGAATGCGTACTCGTTCGGCGGCATACAAGTCTGGGATGCGCCCCTATGGGCAACCAGCGACCGGTTTTCGGAACGCTACTCCGCGTCCGCAAACAGTTGGATACAGCCGTGATGTAACGCAGGTGGCTAACACCAGCACACACACTATTCAGCCTGTTGAGGCGAAGCCAACTTTGTGCGCAGCGACGAAAAAGAACGGTGAGCCTTGCAAGGGTCGCCCCGTTGGAGACAGCGAACACTGCTCGTTTCATAGAGTATAGGGGGGCGTGTGCAATTAAGCGAAATGCGGGACTACATCCGCAACGTTGTAGACATCGACACGACGGATATAGCGGACACGACCCTGAACACGTTCCTGAGGGAAGGCTATGATGCCGTAGTCTACTCCGAAAAGCGTTGGCCCTTTTACGAGGTAAACACAACGTTCACTACCGTGGCGTCTCAGAAGGATTATACGTTAGCAGAGGTCGGAGTAAATATTACTGTCGATATTGATTCTGTGACAGGTTTAACTCCGGGGTTTCGTGAAGTTAATCATTTGATGACAGACAATCATGTGTTGGAGTATTTGGGGAGGGACGATGGGGACCTTGTTTACCCGTTGGATTCCAACACGACAGGTGCCCCGTGGTACTGGTCAGAATGGGGAGATTCTTTCCGGTTGTATCCGACGCCCTCGGCGGGGACAACGATATATGCTCGTGGTTACCGTAACGCTATTGAGTTTGGTGGCAATACCGCTATTTATCGTGCTGCCATTGCGAACACAGATACTCCTGATTTGCCAGACCCCTTTGACAATGTTTTAAGCCTGTACGGCATTTATCGTGCCTATCAGCAGCAGGAAGACTCAGGGATGGCGCAACAGTACTATGTTGCGTTTGTGGGTGAACTGGACAATTTGACTGCACGATACAAGAGTACACCCGCGCCGCAGCCGGTGGTGTTGAATAGTCGCCGCGCTAGCCGGTGGCTGAGTCAGGCAATTTTGCCTAACCGTCTTCGTTATTCTTGGGAGTAGCGTTGAGCCTCGCTACCGCTATTCCCCCTGTTGCTGGCGCCGAAGACTATCGGTATGAGGAATTACCCGACTTTCGTGGCGGGTTAAACCTGCGTGCTGACCAGTTCAACCTTGCATACAACGAATCTCCTGCGATGCTCAACATCACTGTTGATCCGCGGGGCGGCGCGGAGCGCCGCGACAGCATAGACGCCCTGAACGGCACGGCATTGCCCAACAGCATCATTGCGTTGGGGAGTCACAGCGAAACGCCTGTCGGCGGCGGTGCAGACCAGATTCTCGCAGCGTGCCTTAGCAGCGGCGGTTCTACTGTGGAATTGCATTACAGTACCGGCGGCAACTTTGCCGACATGGAACTCTCCAGTGCAACGGCAACGTTGACGGGGACGACGGCACCGTTCTTTGTGACGTTCAACGATTTCACCTATATTGGCAACGGTGCCCTGTTCTCAACATCGTACAGTACGGTTAAGTGGAGTGGCGCAAACGACATTACACGTTTGACCCCTGACATTGACGGTTCAGACGGCCATTTCCCCACTGCACGCTACGCGACAACATGGGGTGAACGAATCTGGGTCGCCTACACGGTGGAGAGCAGCACAACGTATGCGAACCGGGTCAGGTTCTCTAAAATTAATGATGCAGAGAATTGGACAGCGACAGACTATATTGACATCGACATTGGTGAACACGGTGACCGTATAACAGGCATTGTGGCTGATGGTGACCGTTTGCTCGTTTTTAAACAGAACGCAGTCTATGCGGTGTACGGATTTTCTGCCGACGACTACCAAGTTCAGAATCTGACACGGGTTATTGGCTCCATCGACGGATGTCTACCGGTGTCCACCCCGCATGGCGTGTTTGTGTGGTATGCCCGCGACGGTTTGTTTCTGTTGACCCGTGACAGCGTGGCAGACGTTTTCACACGTTTGCGTCCCGCTATTGGTTTGTCTGCGTTGACGTTTACTACACAACCGTCGATGATGTGGTTTGATGAACGACTGTGGCTGTCTGTAGACTACCAGTCGGGTGAAGGTGCTGCCGGTGGTGCGCAAACAAACCGGCGCAACGTGTTTGTTTGGGACCCGTCTTTGGGTCAGGCCGGGGCATGGACCCGATACGACATTAACGCCCGGACACTGTTTTCGTATCGTCCTCCGGGGGGTACACATTTGGCGTTGGGCGTAACATCAGATTGGAACGGTACAGCAGCGTTTACACGGGTGTCGAAGTTTGAACAAGAAGCAGACGCCGACGACTACGGGGGTGCTGCCGCTTACGCTGAGAGTGGCACCGCGTACTCTTCAGGAGATTATGTTTCCAACGATGGCGGCTTTTTTAAAGCCAATACTTCTATTAGTGCCCCTGCGGGAGATTTTGACCCATCCAAGTGGAACAATGTTGGGGAAATCTTTTCCCACTATCAGACACGCTGGTTGTCAGGGAACCGTCCCACGTTTCCAAAAAGGTGGGGGAAGACACGGACAGTCATGTTGGCAGAAAACACTGTCACTATCGACTACACCGTTTACAAGGATTACAGTCTCGCTTCGGGAACAATCATTGATTCCAAAACGATTGTAGGCGAAGGGTCCACTTCTGTATGGGGTACAGCCACATGGGTAAACGACGCCGGTACCGACGGCAACGGTGCATGGTCGTCTGAGGGGCTGTCTAAGGTTTACAAATTTTTTAGGTGGCCTACGGCTGGGACAGCACGGGCTATATCAGTGAGGTTTAGCGTTAACCCCACGACGGGAGCGCGCGGTAAATGGGGGATGACTTCTCTCGTCGGAATGTATAGAACAAGGAGAATCAGGTAAATGGCTGATCTAGCAATCACCAATTCGTTTTCTGCCGGTACCGCTATTGTAGCGTCGCAGATGAATACGAACTTTACGGACGTTACAACGTGGGCCAACAACGCCCCCAACATTGGTGCATCGGGCCAAACGACAACGATGGATGGTGCGTTGACTGTCACGGAGGCGTTGATTGCCAGTAGCACTTCGCAGTTCAACGGCACGGTAACTGTTGGTGTCGATGACACAGGTCACGATGTCAAGTTCTTTGGTGCGACGGCGACGAATGGTTACATGCTGTGGGACGAGTCGGAGGACGACCTCGTGTTCGGGTCGGCTGTCAAGGTAGGCATCGGTACTGCGCCTGAACGCATCCTGCACATCAAGCAGGGCGACTCTGGGGCCACCCCCGCAGCCTCACATCACATCTTCGGGGAATCCGACGGCGACATGGGCATGGCCCTCTGCGGTGGGACTGGCAACAACGTCTACATCCGAATGGGCGACAGTGACGACGCTGCGGAGGGCGGCTTCAACTACGACAACGCCGACGACTCGCTCATGATCCTCACCAACAATAAGGACTACATCAAGATCAAGTCCACGGGCAATGTCGCATTCAACGGCAACGGCACCACCTTCACGTCTGACCACGGTCTGGTAGAGATCAACCAGCCCGCCAACAACGACGAATCCGGCTTGGCCGTGCGGGCCTACCAGAACGGGCGCACCGTCCGCCTCTGGGCTAGTGATGCAGGCGTCGGCTACCTGAGTTGTGGTGACGGCGGCGGCAACATCTTGAATCTCAACCAAGGGGGCGGAAACGTAGGCGTTGGGACTGACTCGCCAGCCAGCACCTTCACAGTTGCGGGCAACATTCGGACGAACGGTGCGTTGATTGTCGAAGGCACGAATGCCACAGCGATCAGGCTCACCCAGACCGACACAGATGGCGCCTACATCTCTTTCACGGAGACGGACGGGTCCACCCGAATGGGGTACATCGGCTACCCGTCCAACGATGACCTGCATCTCAAGAACGAAACCGCAGGCGGATACATCTACCTTTCAACAGGCGGAACATCACGGGTGATGGTCGACACCAACGGCTTCGTCTACATCGGGGACAACATCACCAGCCACCCCGGCACCGACGGCTACCTCAACGTCGAGTCGCCCGGCACGACGCCGGGCGTGTCGATCTTCAATAACACGGCCAGCGCCACGGCGGGTTCGCTGATCTGTCGTTCCGACGTAGGCGGCGCGGAGACACTGATTGCGCTCATCGAAACGAACGGCGACTTCCAGTCGGCAACGAACTCCTACGGTTCGACCTCGGACGAGCGACTCAAGACGACCGAACCGTGCCGCGACTACCTCGACGACCTGCTCGCCCTCGATGTCGTCAACTTCCGACTCACGAAACGATTCGTCCCCACACAGGTACCCGTCCTAGACGGTGACGGCAACCCAACCTTTGAGCAGGTACCCGTCCTAGACGGTGACGGCAACCCAACCTTTGAGCAGGTACCCGTCCTTGACGACGACGGCAATCCAGTGCTGGACGAGGAGGGCAACCCGACCTACAGCCACGGTGATCCGATTCTCACCGACGGCGCAGCCCTCATGGAAGCGCATCCCACGGAAGGCGAGTTCGTAGACCGCGACCCCGCCGACTACTCACCCAAGCATCTCGGCCTCGTCGCCCAGCAGGTCGAGGAACACATTCCCGGTCTAGTCAAGGACGACGACTACGGCGTCAAGTCGCTCAGATACTCGGTGCTGGTCCCGATGCTGCTCCAAGCCGTCCAGACCCTCACCGCCCGCATCGCCGCACTGGAGGCCGCAGCGTAATGGGTGTCGAATGGGTCGGAGTAATCGGTGCAACAGCAACCGCAACGATCACTGGCCTGTTCGGGATTCTGATTTCCCGACTGCGAAAGGAGAACACTGAGCAACACACAGCGAACCAAGCAAAACTGGAACACATAGCCGTGGACGTTTGCGAGGTGAAGGACGATGTACGCGAAGTACGGTCGTCGCAGCAGCGCCACTTGGAGTGGCACGCGGAGGTGGCGTAATGCCAGCGTATGCACCGACACATCGTTTCACGGGTGCTAATGCTCGTTCCATTGAGTACGAGTTGCGAAAGATTTCGCAAAACATTTCAGGCGACATCACTGGTGTTACAGCAGGTAACGGCCTGTCAGGCGGAGGCACATCAGGGACTGTCACATTGGCGCTGGATCTCAACGAGTTGTCGGTTGCTACGGTCGCCACAGGCGACTATGTTGCGATTGAGGATATAACGGACAATAGTTCTAAGAAGGTCACTGCACAGTCGATTGCAGATTTAGCACCGCAAGGTGATATTACAGGGGTTACGGCAGGCGTTGGTCTGTCAGGAGGAGGAACATCAGGAACGGTAACTTTGACTCTGGATGTGTCGGAATTGTCGGCGCTAGGCACTGATGCTGCGTTGACTGATTATGTCATTATTCAGGATGTTACAGATGATTCGTCTAAGAAAGTGCTGGTAACAAATTTGCCAGCGACTTGGGGTTAAACATGGAAACACAAATTGGTATTGATGATGTTCTGCGCAATCTGTCGGAGCGTGGACAGTTGGAATGGGAACTTGCTGTGAAGCGGGCAGAGAACGCTGCGTTGCAGCAGCAGTTGGCGCTATTGAATGGCGCCGATGTAGAGGAGGTTATGGATGGGGGTTAGGAAGAGAGCGGTCGAATTTGGTGATGCTGTCAGCGACCAGTCTCTTACGGTGTCGTCTACAGCGGTGGCGTTAACTGTTCCTTCAAGTACGTCTTCGGCGTTGTTGACTAACGGGGCAGAGCCGATCCGTTTGCGGTGGGGTACCCCTACGGCAAGCGTGGGGCATTATTTGGCTCCGTATACGAGTATCGAATTGTTTAACGACAAGTCTGACGTAAAGTTGATTCGGGTGTCGTCTGATTCGACTGTGTTCGTCACATACTACGGGCCGTGAGGTGAATTGTGAGAAACCAAAGAATTTCTGAACAGGCGTCTGCGTTCGTAGGTGACATTACTGGTGTTACGGCAGGGAATGGTTTGTCGGGTGGCGGTACGTCTGGGACTGTAGCGTTGGCTTTGGATTTGTCTGAATTGAGTACAGCCACGGTCGCTACCGGCGACTATGTGGCTGTTGAGGATATTACAGATAATTCATCAAAGAAGGTTACTGCACAGTCGATAGCGGATTTGGCGCCACAGGGCGACATTACTGGGGTTACAGCGGGGACTCTTGTTGACGTAACTGATCCGACGGGGCCTGCGCCTACAGTTAATGTGGATTTGTCTGAAGCGGCTACTTCTACGTCGGATGCTGACGGTGACTACTTTTTGGTTACGGACGCCGCTGCTGCTCAATACAAGTTGACAAAGGCAAACATTGCTTTGTCTGGGATGAATAATGATTCTGGGTGGACTTCCAATGCAGGCGATATTACTGGGATCACTACGGCGGCTACCAGTGGTTTAAATGGTGGCGCTACGTCCGGCACGGCGACGTTGGTTGTGGATGCGAGCCGTCTGACTGCGTTGGGGGCCGAAGCGGCCCTCACAGATTATGTGATTGCATACGATACGGATGCGGCTGCAACGAAGAAGGTTTTAGTTTCCAATATCCCAATCACTTGGGGTTAAGGCGGTAATTGTGGATTGGCGTAAATGGTTGAAGGGTCGTCATAAGGGTTTGGCGGCGTTGCCTAACGACGAGTTTGAGACGATCTATCAAGTGTATCTGACGGGTGTTGATGAAGGGAAGCCGTTGGAGCATTTGGATTATGCTGTCAATTATGTTTTGT